>Ga0209402_10000831_pt1 | contig 35609 bp, 21 predicted proteins | sample ArcticOcean_MG_C_3_FD_187437 | JGI IMG/M metagenome (GOLD analysis project Ga0209402, IMG submission 187437) | Marine microbial communities from western Arctic Ocean - ArcticOcean_MG_CB8_126 (SPAdes) (version 2) | ecosystem: Environmental > Aquatic > Marine > Oceanic | place: Arctic Ocean... | reverse complement strand
GGACATGGGACAGGAAATGAAGTCCCCCCGCGACATCCAGCCGCCAACGCGGCAAACTCACACTCAACAACAACTTACGTCAGCATAACCACCGCCACGTAAAGGGATCACGCCCGCGGAGTGGGACTTGTCATTTCGACCGTACTTCGAGTTGGAGGCGGCGAGCCCGTTCTGGGACTGCCGGTATGGATTTCGTATCCGATGATGAACTCCGACGGAGTCATCGCTTTTCCGTTCCGCACGACAAGCATGTTGGCAGGACTGTCAGCAATCATAGTGGTATCGCGACTCACGTCGCGTCGCTGTTCACCACGGCCGCTGAAGGTCAGAACTGATTGAATCCCGCAAGTGGCCGGCCACCCGGGCGATGCGTTGTGCAAAGTCAAGAGAACCATTTCGATGCTATACGATTTCATCATCGTTGGAGGCGGATCGGCTGGTTGTGTCCTTGCAAACCGTCTGAGTGCTGATTCCGGAAACCGAGTCCTCGTTCTGGAAGCGGGACGTCCGGATTACTGGTGGGATGTGTTTATTCACATGCCTGCCGCCCTGGCATTTGTGATTGGAAACAAACGCTACGACTGGTGCTATCAGTCGCAGCCAGAACCTCATATGCACGGTCGGCGAATTGCGCATGCACGCGGCAAAGTGTTAGGTGGTTCCAGCAGTATCAACGGCATGATCTTTCAGCGGGGCAACCCGATGGACTATGAGCGCTGGGCCAGTGACCCGGGCATGGAAAACTGGGACTATGCTCACTGCCTTCCCTACTTCAAGCGCATGGATAACTGCCTGTCCGGCGGTGACGCGTATCGAGGGGTTGATGGCCCACTGACGCTGGAACGCGGACCGGCAGACAAACAACTCTTCGCTGCTTTTCTGGAAGCCGCGCAACAGGCTGGATACTCACTGACGGATGACGTCAATGGATATCGCCAGGAGGGCTTCGCACGATTTGATCGCAATATCCAGCAGGGGCGGCGTTTGAGTGCGGCCAGGGCCTATTACCATCCGGTCAAGAGGCGAAGCAATCTGACGGTCAGAACGCGAGTCCTGACGACACGTGTGCTCTTTGATGGTCAGCGTGCCGTTGGGGTCGAATGCAACGGTGAACGGTTTCGCGGCGGAAAGGTGATTCTTGCCGCTGGCGCGATCAACACTCCGCAGTTGATGCAGTTGTCCGGCGTTGGCAATTCGCAGTTTCTCGAAGAACGAGGAGTACAAACCGTCCAGAACTTACCCGGTGTGGGAGAGAATCTGCAGGACCATCTCGAGGTGTATATTCAGCATAAGTGCCGACGACCCGTTTCAATGAATCCGTTCCTTAAGTGGTACCGACAGCCGTTTGCGGGCCTCCAGTGGCTGCTGACCGGGCGAGGTCCCGCTGCGACAAACCATTTCGAAGCTGGCGGGTTTGTTCGCAGCAACGGCGAAATTGACTACCCCAATCTGATGTTCCACTTTCTGCCCCTGGCCGTCCGCTACGACGGATCAGCACCGGCCAGTGAACATGGCTATCAGGTTCACGTGGGGCCGATGTACTCGAATGCTCGCGGAAGCGTGAAGATCGCCTCGACCGATCCGACCGCGGCACCTCAGATACAGTTCAATTATCTTGCGACCGATGAGGACCGTCGAGAGTGGGTCGAGGCCGTCGAATGTGCTCGCAGAATCCTCAAGCAACCCGCGATGGATGTCTTCAATGGGGGCGAAATCTCCCCGGGTCCGGAAGTGGCAGGTGAAGATGCGATCCTCGATTGGGTTCGCCGCGATGCTGAGACGGCGTTGCATCCATCCTGCACGTGCAGAATGGGACTGGACGAGAATTCCGTGGTCGATCCACGCAGCATGGCCGTCCACGGACTCGATGGGCTGTACGTGGTCGATGCTTCGGCGATGCCTTACATAACAAACGGAAACATCTACGCACCGGTGGTCATGCTGGCCGAGAAAGCGGCGGACCTGATTCTTGAGAATCAACCGCTTGCTGCGGAGGATGTCGATTACTTTCGAGCGAAGACGACCGGACAAGACCCGGCATCGTGAAGTTCAAAAACTTCGCAAGACTGATGTTGTGAGGTCGGACCCCATCAGCGTCCCATCCGTGCGGGTTGTAACGAGTCTGTCGAAGCGGCAGCTCGTGAGTGGGCGTGTCAGGAATTTCTCGCGGATTCGGACGCTCTTTGTGCCGGATCGGGATAAGATTCGGCTGGTCCCACGAACCGAGTCAGAACCCGGAAAGCGATCCGCGAGCGGTCATGAACTTACATCTCTCACAGAAACTCGTCTGGACGCTGCGTGTTTTGTGCGGCGTCGCGCTGGTGATCAGCGGATATCTGACTTGGGTGGCACTCAACAAGTCGGGTGTCGCGGGGTGTGGTGGAAGCGTCTTTGACTGCGACCACGTGCTGTCTTCCCGCTGGTCAAACTGGTTTGTCGTTCCTGTCGCCACGGGAGCCACCGGGCTCTATACCCTGGCGATCGTGGCGCTCGGTTTTTGTGGGTCGCGATCCTCGGAACAGCAGCGTCGGTTTGCCTTGCCCGTTCTTACGACATGTGGACTGGCCGCCGGACTGGCTGCCGTCTGGTTCATCTCGCTGCAGATATTCGCGATCGGACACTTCTGCAGCTACTGCCTCGCTGCTCACGGGTGCGGCCTGTTGGTTTCGGCGTTGATTCTCTGGAAACGGCCGCTGGGAACTCGACCCACTGCCGCATTTTCGACGGTCAGTGCAGCCGTTGTTTGTGTCCTGATTGGTGGCCAACTGCTGACGACACCGCCACCGACATTTCAAACCGAGTACCACGCCAGCGCTGATTCAGTCGCGGCACGAATCCTGCCGGACGGGGCCGAAGAGGCTGACTCCGATGTGTTTGAATCGCCTGACGCCGATGTCTTCGAGGCTCCGGACTTTGATGATGACGTCTTCGAAGCTCCGACATTCGACGAATAGCGGTGGTCGATCGCAAAACCTGATGTCGCAAAGTCAGAGAACGAATCATGAACATGCCCTCGACGACTCGATTCCTGTGGCTTCTGGTTTCCCTGTCTGTCTGTGTGTCGCTTGATTCACCGGTATCAGCTCAGCAGCCGGCCGACACGGACAAGACCGATTCGAAGGACACACCAAAGAAGACCGATAGTGCGGACGATCCTGAACCAGAACGTCGGATCATCAGAATCATTGGCGACACAAAACTGGATGTCCGCCAGTGGCCATTGCTGGGCAAGCCGGACGCGAAGTACGTGTTCGTCGAGATGTACGACTACACCTGCCCGCACTGCCGGGACATGCATCACGAAATCGAAGCGGCGTTTAAGAAGTTCGGCGACGACCTGGCCGTGCTGACATTGCCAGTGCCGCTGAACGCGACCTGCAACAATCAGGTTGGCCGTACGGAATCGCAGCATCGCGATGCGTGCGACATCGCCAATCTGGCCGTCACGGTCTGGAAACTGAAGCCGGAGAAGTATCACGAGTATCACGACTGGCTGTTCGAGTCGGACCGAGCTCGGACGGCTGCGGCCGCTCGGGAGCGCGCCGTCAAAATCGTCGGAGAAGAACTGCTGCAGAAGGCTTTGGAGAAGAAGGTGCCGCAGAAGTTCATCGCCAGTCACGTGAAGCTGTACGCCAAGGCGGGAGCCGGTTCGATTCCCAAGATGCTTTTTCCCAACATCACGCTGGTCGGAAATGTCGGCTCGGCCAAATTGTGCGAGACCATCGAACGCGAACTCGGACAGCCGTAAGCCGCCATTGTGCTTTGTCAGCCGAGATGGATGTAGCCGAACTCGCCAGAGTTTGGTTTCCCCGAGCCCGGCCAAAGTCTGGCGACTTCGGCTACCCTTCAAAACACGACTGACACTGCACTGGCCGTTCGATCGACTATCGGAACGCGGTGGCTCATCCTCATCGACGAGGATCCAGTAGAATTAAGCAGTGTCGCTTCAGGTGGATCAAACGTGCATGAGTCTCGGATGCAGGCGGAGCGGTACACTGTTTTGTCGATTCCCCCCAGAGTCGTGATTGGGTGAGACCAGAACGTGACGACGCGCGACAGCCAACCTGACGATGAAAGCGAACCGGGCGATCTGACGGAGGACGGCGCTCAAGACGCGACGTTCCTGTCCGATCCGTATGACAATCTTGCCGCTCTGGCCCAGACCATGTCGTTCGGCCCGGAGAGCGACGTATCCGACGAAGACGGCGAGCCATTCATCCGCGTCGGCCGGTATGACATTCATGGCGTGCTGGGAAAAGGTGGATTCGGCAAGGTCTATCTGGGCCGCGATGATCAACTGCAGCGTGATGTTGCGATCAAAGTCCCGGGGCGAGTACTCGCCGCCGATCAGCTTGACGAGTTCCTCGAAGAAGCTCGCAACCTGGCGCAATTACGACATCCTGGCATCGTCACCGTATTTGACGTCGGTCAGGAGTTCGGTCGCTGCTATATCGTGTCTGATTACCTGTCAGGTCTCAGCCTGAAGGACTGGTCTGACGAACGGTCATATTCGTGGCGGAATGCGGCACTGATCACGGCCAAGGTTGCTGACGCGCTGGCCCACGCGCATGCACGCAGCATGGTGCATCGCGATGTCAAGCCGTCCAACATCATGATGCTTCCGGGCGACGAGCCTGTGCTGATCGATTTTGGACTGGCGGTAACTGACGCTCATGGTCACTCGGAAAAGCCGGGTGTTATCGCCGGGACTCCCGGTTTCATGTCGCCAGAACAGGCTGGTGGCAAGAGCCACCGAATCGATGGCCGCACGGACATCTACAGCCTGGGAGTCGTGCTGTATCACCTGGTGTGCCGCAAGATTCCGTTTCAGTCACAAAACACGGTCGAGCTGTTTCGTCAGATCATCGAAGACGACCCGCAGCCGCTGCGACAACTCAGCCCCGAGATCCCCGCAGAGCTTGAACAGGTCTGCCTGAAGGCCATGGCCAAGTCTCAGAGTGATCGGTACACGACCGCCGCCGACTTCGCCGCGGAACTGCGCCGTGTCGCCGAAACATTCAAAGCCGAAGGGGCGACGATCAATCGGTCCGGTGGCGCAAAACTTGACCCGAGGCTGGAGGAAACAAGGTCATCAGCGCCAGAGTCGAGCCGACGGTCTTCGGGCTCGTCAGAGTATGGGATGCACGACGCGCAACGTCGTCAAATTACCGCCCTGCATCTGGATCTCGAAGGCTTTGATGATGACGGCGAAGAGGTTGATCCCGAAGAGCTGCACGCAGTCATCCAGCGTGTTCGCGAAATCGCTGCCATTTGTGTCAGTCGGTTCGGTGGGCACATCGCGCGAAGCACCGGCGACAGCGTTGAGGTCTACTTTGGCTTCCCCACGTCGTACGAAGACACGGCTCGACGCGCCGTGCTGGCCGGACTGGATCTGGTCAGGGACATCACGCAGCTACAGCAGCGACGCACGGCGAGTGGTCGATCCAGCCTCAGTTTCTCGATCGGAATTCACACAGGTGTGGTTGTCGCAGAGGAGCGTGAAGTTGAGGAATCCAGCGAGCGGCATTCCATCGTTGGCAACGTTCCGCGCGTCGCGTCGAGTTTGACCGTCTTCGCGGAACCGGGAACGATTGCCGTGACGCTGGCGACATGCCGAATTGTGGGCAGAGATTTCGAACACCAGTCGCTGGGGCTCCATTCATCGAAGCGATTGGGGAAGGATGTCGAGCTGTTCCGCATCGTCCGGGAACGAGGAGCTACGGACCCGGATGACGACCTGGGTCCGCGACGAACTCCGCTGGTCGGCCGGGAGCATGAATTCGGCCTGCTGACAGAGCAGTGGCAACAGGCTCAGCGGAATGCCGGTCAGGTGGTACTGGTCAGCTCCGAACCCGGCGTTGGGAAATCACGACTGCTGTCTGCCTTTCGGACGTCGCTTGAGCAGTCGCTCGATATTCCGTTTGAAACGGGTTGCTCGACCTATCACCAGAACTCGGCATTTCATCCCATCACCGAACTGTTGCAGCGACTGATGAAGTGCGCTGCGGACGATACCGACGGGAAGCGGCTCGAATGCCTGGAAGACCTCCTGCGGCGGTTCGAGATCCCGCTGGAATCGGCAGTTCCGCTGCTTGCCGATCTCCTGTCCATTCCACCGGGCTCGGGCTATTCCGTTTTCGACGGCACACCCAATCGCCGCAAGCAGAAGACGATCGAAACACTTGTCGAACTGGTTCTTGTCGCGTCCGAACAGCAGCCGTTGTTGTTCTCGGTCGAGGATCTGCACTGGAGTGATCCGTCGACGATTCAGTTTCTGGGGACACTGATCGAGCAGATTCCCGGATCCGCCATCCTGCTCGTGCTGACCTACCGCCCTGAGTTCGATCCCCCCTGGCCCGGGCGTTCCAATCTGTCGCAATTGCACGTCAACCCACTGACGGCTGCTCAAACAGCGGAAGTTGTCTCGACCCTGAGCGAAGGACGTCGCCTGCCGAACGAGGTTGTCGAACACATTGCCCGGCGCACTGACGGTGTGCCGTTGTTTGTCGAAGAACTGACACGCACGATTGTCGAATCCGGTGTTCTGCAGGAGTCCGATGGCCAGTTCGTTCTGTCGCAGCCACTGGACTCGCTCTCGATTCCAGGCACTCTGCAGGACTCGGTCATGGCCAGGCTGGATCGCCTGGGCGGGGCGCGAGAAGTCGCACAGCTCGCATCGGTCATCGGTCGTGAATTCTCCTACCAGTTACTGTCCGACGTGGCTCAACTTGATGAGCAGGACCTGCAACGTGAGTTAAGCGCGCTGGTCGACGCGGACCTGCTGCATCAGCGCGGGTTCATTCCGCGGGCACGTTTCACATTTCGGCATGCGCTCGTGCAGGATGTCGCCTACGGGTCACTGCTGCGGTCGGGAAAAGAGGGCTGGCACGGTCGGATTGCAGACAGCATCACTGCCCATAACCCTCAACTGGCCGAGTCGCAGCCGGAACTGCTGGCACATCACTATACCGGTGCCGGTCGTACGGCCGAGGCGATCGCGGCGTGGCAGACGGCGGGACTGCAGGCGCAGGAACGATCCGCCTATCTGGAAGCCATCAGCCAGTTTCGACAGGGGCTGAAGTTAGTCGATTCACTGGAGTCATCTGACGAACGCGACGCTGCCGAATTTGGTTTTCTGATCCCGCTGGGTGTCTCGCTTCTGTCCGCGAAAGGCTACGCCGATCCAGAGGTGGGTCCTGTCTTTGAGCGGGCGGCCGAGCTGGGATCAAAACTCGCCAGTCCGGCTGAGCAGTTTCATATCACCTGGGGTATCTGGAGCTGGCGAGTCGTCCAGGAAGAGCTGGATTTGTGCATGCAGCTCAATGACCAGGCCTGGGAAATTGTGGCAGCGGCCGGAGACGACGGACTGCGGATGGAAGCCCATTTCATCACGGCGCTGACTCAGTTCTATCGGGGAGAATTCGCCGAGACTGTGCGGCATGGTGAAGCCGGGATGTCCCTGTACGACGAAGAACGCTGCCAGTTGCACGCACGGTACACCGGTCAGAACGTCGGAGTGACGTTGCAGTGTTATCACGCACTGGCCTTGTGGCATCTGGGCTATCCCGAGCAGGCTGTCGCTCGAATGCACCAGGCGGTCGAACTCGCACGGTTACTCGGTCGACCTTACAGCATCGCGTATGCCGTCCATCACCGTGGCTGGCTGCACTTCCACTGCCGGATGGCCGATGTCGTTCTGGAATGCAGTGCAGAAGAACTGGAGATTGCAGAAGACCAGAGCCTGGCGTTCTGGAAAGCGGAAGGACTCCTTTGCCGCGGCTACGGCCTGCTGTTGCAGGAGAAGGGAGAGGAAAGCCTCGCGGCACTGCAGACGGGCATCGAGATTCTCCGCCTGACTGGTGCGACACTTTCCCTGGCACAGTTCTACAGCCAGATGGCTGTCACACACTGGAAAGCCGGTCGACACAGCGAAGCTCTGCGATTAATCGACGACGCGATCGAAGCTTCGCCCGCGAACGGCAACGCGTTCTTCCAGAGTGCCACGCACCGCATCAAAGGTGACGTACTGCTGACTCATCCTGACTTCAGTTCCTCAGACGCTGAAGCCGAGTACCAGAAGTCACTGGACATCGCGCGTGAGCAGCAGGCGCGTCTGCCGGAACTGCGTGCAGTGGTGAGCCTCGGCCAACTGTGGCAATCACAGAACCGAACCAGTGAGGCCCTGTCCGCACTGGTTCCCGTCCACGACTGGTTCCAGGAAGGCTTCGAACACCCGGACCTGATCGCAGCACAGGAGTTGCGCTCGTCGCTTGAGTCGGCGCAGACCTGAATGTCCGATCCAACGTGAATGCACAATGCCCAGTAAGTGCGGAATATACGATGAGTCCAACTCGATTCGATGATCGCGACTGGTCAGATTTGACGCTCGGCGAGCGAATTCGTCAGATCGAAGTTGAGGGATACCTCGTGTTGCCGGACCTGCTTGATGGGGACGACATCGCGGCACTCAAACGTGAGACAGCCCAGCTCGAAACTACCGCGGTCGATTACAGCGAACACCAGCGAGGTTGCCCGAGCGTGCAGTTTCGTGGGGGCCGCATCACTTCACTGATCGCTCATCCGCCGACGATCGAGTTTCTGCGCGAGCTGTTCGGACACGACATCGTGACAATGAGCTACGCGTACGCACGCAGCGAACCGGGGCATCCGGGCATCAGTCTGCATGCGGACGGACAGCCGTACGGATCGGCCATCTTCGGATATGCGGGAAGCTGCCCGTTTCTGGTTCGCGTGCTGTATTACCTCGACGATCTGACTCCGGACGTGTCGCCGTTTCGGGTCGTGCCGCGATCGCACCTGAGCATGCACGCGGACGCGAATCCGTATCGTCGATACGAGTCGCATCCTGAAGAAGTCGCGGTCACAGCACGGGCCGGGTCGGCGGTCCTGATCAACCACCGTGTCTTTCACGGCAACTACCCGAACACGGGCGATCACCCGCGCGAGATGCTGGCCATCGCCTATCGCCCCGCCTGGGCCGGTCCAGTGGCGGAAGTCGATGAATGGGATGCTGCTGAACTGGCGAAATTGCCCCCGGCTGTTCTGGCCCTGATGGAATCGCGTAACCAGCGAGAATGGAACTTTGAAGGCGGCAACAAGCCAGCCGGCATGGCCCGCGAGGCGTCCGGCATGAATCCCACCCGCTGGGATTAGTCCAGTTTACGCGTCAGTTGCAACGACACCTTTCAACTGGAGGCGTGATGCTCCGGCGTCGAGCCAGAATCCAAACATGCTAAGAAACCAGGCGGCAAGGGCCATTACCGCTGCAGTTGCAAAGACCTGGATTCCCGTATCGAACATGATGACGCTCAGCATGCTGAATACGACCGCCTGAATCGCCATCAACAATGTGTCCGGTATCATCTGGACACAGATTCTCGTGCCACTGTCATGAGCCAGAAAACGCCCATGCATCTCTGGCATTCGCAGCAGTGGAATCCACGAGCGGCGTGCAATTTGAAATCCGTCACGGTGAACCTGACCGCGGAACGCCACAGATCGATCGCGTGTTGGGACTGGCAGGAACGTGACGGATGCCGTGTTCTCACGAAGTTTGGCGCACAGCGATTCTGCGGTCAGCGGAGTATCGATCTCAAATGAGTCCCATGGAATGATACGCATCGGCTTCGTCGGTAAGTTCGAGGTGCAGGTCAGCTCCATTGATTCTGTTCTGTGAAGAAGTGCGATGGCAACCGCGACTGAATTTCCAAAGACGCAATTATCACCGATTCGGCTCTGGCCGCTCGCACTGATCGTTGTCTGTGGTGTCTCAGGTGTTGTGAGCCTGCAATGCGGGAAGCTCAATTTGACATCGCGCCCATCCGCGGACCTGCACTTTCTGATCTGGACTACCGAACTTGGGCTGTTTCTTTGGGCGATGTACTGGTCGCGACTGACGCCCATCGGGCAAGTCAAAGTCGTGTTCGTGGCATTCGCCTTGCAGACCGGAGCCTATCTGTTGATCCGTGTCGATGGATTCGAAGGCGACGGCCGCGCGATTATGGCACTGCGCTGGAGTCCGACGCCCGACGAGTTGTTTGTTGTCACCGAGTCCGTTCCTGTCACCCGACCTCACGACGATGTTCATGTCGAACCTGGGGTATGGGATGTCCCGTGTTATCGCGGACAGAACCGAGACAGTGTCGTTAAGGTCCCTCCGTTTCAAACCGACTGGGAATCGCATCCGCCGCGCGAGTTGTGGCGGCGTGCGGTTGGTATTGGCTGGTCGTCCTTCGCGGTGGTCGGTGATTACTGCTTCACTCAGGAACAGCGAGGCGAACACGAAGTCGTCGTCTGCTACGAACTTGCCACCGGGAAACAGGTGTGGGAGCACCGCGATCGGGCATATTTCAAGGAGATGACCGGCGGCAATGGTCCGCGGGCGACGCCCACATTCGCATCTGGGCGGCTGTTGACACTGGGAGCCACCGGGATTCTCAACTGTCTTGATCCAGCAAGTGGCCGTGTACACTGGTCGGTCAACATTCTCGCAGACGCCGGTGTTGAGAATCGGCTGTTTGGTATGGTCGGCAGCCCGTTGGCCGACGGAGAAACCGTTATCGTTTGCCCTGGTGGTCGTGATGCGGCTGTCGTTGCGTATAACGTGGAAACAGGCCTTCGCGCATGGAGTCACGGATCGGCCGCGGCATCATACAGTTCGCCGCAGTTTGCTGATCTCGCCGGAATGATCTGGATCCTCAACTTCAATGCCGATGGACTCAGCGGGCACGAGTTTCCCGGTGGTACAGAAGTGTGGAGCTATCCATGGATAAGCAACCCCGCCGAGCGAAACAACGTTTGCCAACCAGTACCAGTACCGTTACCCGACAGCCGTCCTGACCGGGGCCGGATATTCGTTGCGTCCGGGTACGGTAAAGGCTGCGGTGTTCTGGAAGTTCGGCGTCTCGCTGAAGGTTTCGAGATCGTCTCTGTCTGGCAGAACCGAAACCTGAAAGCAAAGTTCACCAGCGTCGTTCTTCACGACGGATTTATCTATGGCCTCGATGAGCGCATCCTCACATGCCTCGATGTCGAAACAGGAGAGCGCCGCTGGAAAAACGGCCGATATGGCCATGGGCAGATTCTCCTGGCTAACGAAACACTGCTGATTCAAGCAGAGTCAGGAGAAGTGTGTCTTGTTGATGCTGACCCGCGGTCGTATCGCGAGGTAGCACGACTTGACGCTCTTTCCGACAGGACATGGAACCAGCCTGTCGTGGCTGGTCGTTATCTGTTGGTTCGCAATGATCGCGAGGCCGTGTGCTACGAGCTGCCAGCACTTGGCAAGTAACGGTTAACTGTTAGCTTCTCGTGATGAAGAGAACAGGTTTCCTGACTTTGAATTCTGAGAATGAAAGAGCTGTTGTATGGAGATTCAGATCAGCACTGCGGACTGGAACGCTGCCGAAGCTCAATGGCTGATTGTTGCCATCCCTGAGGAACCACAACTGAGCGGCCGGTTCGAACAACTCGACTCCGCCATGGGCGGCACGTTGTCCCGGCTGATCGAGATGGAAGACCTGACAGGCAAGCTGGCGCAGTTGCTGCCTATTCGCGACGCCCAAGGCATTGCAGCGACACGGTTGCTGGTCGTGGGGCTGGGGAAATCTGAGGAACTGACGCGGCCGAAACTGGAGAAGGCGCTGACTGCGGCTGCTCGGAAGGTCGCCACGAAGAAGGATGTGACGGCAGCGATTGCGATTCCGGAATCTCTGGGCGATGGCCTGACTGTGGCTCAGACCGTCGAGACTGCCGCGATCGCGCTGCATGTCGCGTCGCAGGGGCAGGATGGCCTGAAATCCGAGCCTGGTCGGCATCCGCTGGCGGCGGCGACCATCCTGGTTGACGCGGCCGACGAGGCGACAGCAAATGAAGCTGCCGCACGCGGTACCGTTCTTGGTGAAGCAATCAATCTCACACGCGAACTGGTCAATCTCCCGCCACAGGAAATCTATCCCGAGTCCTTTGCCGAACGGGCAGAGCAGGTCGCGTCAGACCTCGGACTGAAATGCGACGTGCTCGGTCAGGCGGAGCTGGAGGCCGAGAAGATGGGTTCGCTGCTGGCCGTGAATCGCGGCAGTTCGCGCGAACCTCGCGTGGTGTCCATCGAATACCGAGGTGGTGCCGACGACGCACCCACTCTGGCGCTATGCGGCAAAGGTGTTACGTTCGACTGCGGCGGACTCTCACTCAAGACTTCGGACGGCATGATCACGATGAAGTGTGACATGGCCGGAGCGGCCACGGTGCTCGGTGCCATGTCCGCGATCGCCCGCCTGAAGCTGCCGGTGAATGTGACCGGCTACATGGGGCTGGTCGAAAACATGATCAGCGGGACGTCCTACAAACTGGGCGATATCCTGACCGCGCGGAATGGTACAACGATCGAAGTTCAGAACACCGACGCGGAGGGTCGGCTTGTGCTCGCGGATGTGCTGAGCTTCGCCGCTGACCACGGAGCCGATCGGATCATCGACCTGGCCACATTGACCGGTGCGTGTGTCGTCGCTCTGGGTGAAGACGTGACTGGTGTCTTCTCCAATGATCAGAGCTGGTGTGACGACGTGCTGGCGGCAGCGAAGTCAGCCGGTGAAATGGCCTGGCAGCTTCCCACGTTCGACTTCTACGCTGACCTGTTGAAGAGCGATGTGGCGGACTGTCGCAACATCGGCGGCCGCTGGGGTGGAGCCATCTCGGCAGCCAAGTTCCTGGAGAAGTTTGTGGACGGCACGTCGTGGGTCCATCTGGATATTGCTGGCCCCGCGTTTGCATCCAGTAACAAGCCGCACCGCGAAGGCGGCGCGTCGGGGTGCATGCTGCGGACGCTGGTGGAGACAGCGTCGAATTTCTGAGCGGAGTACAACGACGCTGCCTGCGGCCGACAACCAAACCCCACCGACCCTGTGTCGGTGGATCCATGATCGGCAGCTACGGCGCCGTTCTGGTAGCTGCCGGTCATATTTCCACCGACGCGGGGTCGGTGGGGGAGTTCGCAAACGTGCGCAGGCGAACGACAAATCGACGCTGGTAGAGTGATGTAGACGGCATTGTCGCCAACTCGTTTTGCACTCGGTCCATCTCACGGAAGGAGATGGCAAATCCGGAATGACAATCTGTGACGGCACACGTCGATGACACACCTGCTGCGATTTCGCTGCGTGAACTGCTGATCGTGATTGCGCTGGCTATCGCACTGACCGTTGTTTTCTGGTGGCCGTTGTGGGCTGGCGGAGGTTTGATCGGCGGTGACACGTACTCGTACTTCTTCCCGCAGAAGCAGTTCCTGTCCGAGAGTCTGCACAATGGTGAATTCCCACTGTGGAATAACCGGACCGGATTTGGTTACCCACTGATTGCCGAGAGTCAGACCGGGGCGCTGTATCCGCCGCATCTGCTGCTGTACGGATTGCTGGACGTCAACACGGCTTACAACGCGAATCAGCTTCTGCACTACGTGTTGGCATTCGTGTTTACCTGGCTGCTGGCACGGTCGCTCGGGCTGAGCACGTGGGGCAGCGTGTTTGCGGCGCTGGTGTATGTGTACGGCTGGTTCCCGCCGCGGATGTGTCTGGAATGGGCCATCATCGGTGGAGCATGGCTGCCACTGGCACTGTTCCTTGTCGAGAAGTTCCTGCGCTCGCGGCTGTGGTTGTGGCTGGCCGGACTGGGAATCGTGTTGTCCGTGCAGATGCTGGCCGGTCATTTTCACCTGGCATTCATCACACAGATTCTGCTCGTCGGCTGGGTACCGCTGCGGTTGTTCTTCTGGACGGACCACGTTGACGCGTCGCTCCTGCAGCGTCGCGCTTTGGCATACGGACACGTCGTCCTGGCGATGTGTCTCGGGTTTGGACTGGCCTCAGTGCAGTTGCTTCCGACGCTGGAACTCAAGCAGATCAGCCAGCGCGAGACGGTCGATGGCGAGGACTTTGATCCGGGCTACGGACACATTCCGCCGCTGTATCTCTCACAGGTCGTTGCTTCATGGTGGTTCTGGTACGACGGGGACATCGACCGCAACAGAGCACTGGCGCAACTCGACACGCTGGCCATTGCCTCCGGTACGAACGAAACCGAAGCGCATCTGTATTTCGGTCTGGCTGCACTGGCTCTGATGGGATTCGCATTAATCAGCAGCGAGTTTCGCCCGACCATCTGGAATCGTCATTCGGTCGTGTGGCTGATAATTGGCGGAGCCGCTCTGGTTTACGCCGTGGGCTGGCTTCTGCCGGTGGGACAGCACGTTCCCGGCTTCGGGTTCTTTCGCGGGCCCGGGCGATACGGCATCCTGGTGACACTTGGCGTTGCGCTGATTGCAGGGCGCATCCTGAGTGCGTTGCTGCGAGCTGCGGCCGCGAAGAGCACCGTCATCCTGGCAGTGTCGATGCTCATCTTATGTTGCATCCCCCAGCTCTTTGCGATTTCGGAAATGTGGAAATGGCTCGCGCCAGCGCTGATGCTCCTGGCCGTGCTGATTGCCTGGGCCCGGTTACCACCGACACGACGCGGACGTCTGATCGGAACGGTTGTGTTCCTGGCCACAATGGCTGAACTGTATGTCGTGGCTCAGCAACTGGCCGTGGCTGTCATGGTTCGACAGCCCGCGATCGCGAGTGCACCGCACAGTCAATTTGGCGAGTTTCTGCAGCGTTATCCGGGCAAAGCCAGGCTGTATGCTCCTGGACCGAATCTGCCAAACCTGCTCGGCGTGTCGTCTGTACCCGAGTACCTGGGCATTGGACCGGCTCCGTATTACGACCCGAATCTACGGGCGCCGAAGCTGGAGTTCGTAACACCGAAGTTTCTTGACTGGGCTCGCAACGCGGGCATCACGCACATCCTCTCATTCGACCCGCTGTTTCGAGAGGACGGCACTGCGCAACCGGGGCTGGTGTTCGCCCAACCGGATGCGTTCCTCAATCCGGCGTGGGCTCGCAGTGAGTACGAACCACTGTATCTGTACGAGACTGGTCGGCTCAGCCGAGTGACATTTGCCGATCCACAGCCGGGACAGCGGATCCAGATCACGTCATACCGCGCCAATTCCGTGACACTCTCCGCCGACACACCGCAGCCATCGACATTGGTGCTTACCGACCTCGACTATCCCGGCTGGACGGTGACCATTGATGGCGAACCCGCCGAGTCACGGACACATGCGGGCCAGTTCCGATCGGTCGTTGTGCCGGCCGGGACACACATCGTGAAGTGGAAATTCCATTCGGCGAGTTTTCAGACCGGTGCAATCGTTTCGCTGATCAGCCTGCTGGTCGTTGTCGTCATCGCGGGATCGACGTTGCGAGCGGACGCCCGGAATGGCGTGTCGTGATCAACGGTTCGCTTCTGGTTTCCAGGTGTCACGGGTCGTACGATGAACATCGCGAACAGTGAGAAAGACCACTCGCGTATAGCACTGGAGCGTGTGTCTGCACGGCTAAAGGCGGCATGTGGGATGAACTCGTGTGGGGCAAGTGACATATGTCGAAGTTAGGCACAATCGAGATTCTTGACCCGGTGGTGGCAGGGATTCTGCGTTCGAAGTCGCCCGAGGAACGCATTCAACTGGCGTACGACTGCAACCGTCTGGTGCGAGAGCGTCTTGCATCGCATCTTGCCAGCGAGCACTCGGACTGGACCACAGAGCAAATCAGGAAAGCGGTCGCGGAGCGTCTACTGAGCATGACGAAGTGAATGGACTTACTCCGGCCGGGTCAGCCACCAGGTTCTGGCTGTCAGCAGTACGAGCAGAATGACGGACCCCCCGCCCATCAACCACCAGTTGGCGGGAGTCAGGTTGTAGGTCTCAAAGCCGGAAGTGCCCATCACGCTGAGTGCTGTAGCCATCGGATTGATCAGCAGCGAGGTCTGGACAAAGTTGAATCCGAAAGGCGCGTCGCGACCGAGCCAGATCAGCAGGCTGCCTGCCCACAGCGCCAGGATCAGCGAATAAGCTGCCACTGTCGCCGGGGCTGTCCGCTTGAAGAAAGTGCTGACCGTTGCGCTGAGGAGAATGGAAAACACGGCGCCCAGCACCAGACACACCATCACCTGCAGTATCTGCGCCTGCAGCACCGGCTTGATCCAGATCATCACGCCGTAGCCCGGCAGTGAAGCGATCAACAGCAGCAGCAGCGTCCAGACAACACTGAGCAGCTTTCCGCGCACGATGCGACCCGCGGACAGCGGCGTCATGCGAAGCAGTTCCCAGCCGCCACTTTCGCGTTCGCTGCTGATCAGCCCCGATGCGAGGGCTGGAGTGAACAGCACGACAAGTGCCATCTGCATCGAAACCAGAATCGCTCCAATCCTTTCGACGCCCCATTCCTCAGATCCCAGCGTCGCCGCGAAGGCCAGACCAAGCGACGCCAGAGCGCAGCCTGCCACAAGTCGCAACAGCCAGTGCATGCGGCCAAACTGCCGACTGCGGAATTCCTTGACCATCACCGGATTCACCAACGGGTGAATACCGGCCTTACGCCGTTGGGGATCGATCAGGAACATCAGCCGCCGGGCGACTTTCACGCCGGGCGAACGGTCGTCCGTAATCTTTCCCTGCGCACGGGCCTGATCGAGCAATGTCGAATTTAATCGCGCCAGTGTCATCCCGGCGAACGTCATGCTCAGTACACTGCCGAACAGCAGAAACCGCGGCACCTGTGCGTCCGGGTTCGACAAACCGATCTCGCCAACCGTCCCCTGTCCGACGATCTCCATCACTGCGGGTATGGGCGAGACGCTGCGCAACAGGGCGACAATCTCGGCTCCGGCCATTCCGGTTCCCTGTAGAAAGTAATGCGGCACGAGAATCAGGATGAACATTACGAGCACTCCGCCGAATGTCCCTCGGACTGCGCCGTCCGTTGTTGTTGCGATCGTGCTGACTAGCAGGCCCCACGTGGCATACAGCACGCAGGCCAGCGTCAGGATCAGATACAGCGGCACAATTTCGGCCTGCAGTGAGACACCACCCAGTGTGTAACACGCGGCGACCGCTGGAAGCGTGCAGCACAGCTTCAGGAGTGCGAACCCCAGGACGGCCGACAGCTTGCCCAGATAGATTGCCCAGGCGCTTAGTGGAGAATTCAGCAGCAGAGCCAGTGTGCCACGCTGCTTTTCCAGCACGATGGCCGTTGATGGAAACACGGGAACGAACAACGCAACGGAAACGAGCAGCGCGTACGAAAACATGCGGAACATGTCGCGTGATCGCGAGCCCGACAGATCGACGATACCGTCCGATGGCCAGCGCGCAATGATCAGAATGGCAAAGGCAACTGCCACTCCGACGAGCATGGCGACAGACCGACGGGATCGGAGCAGGCCGATAAGTTCGCGACGGATGAGCGGGTTGTTCAGCATCGACGGAGACTTCCAGTACTTTGTCAAAGCCTGTTTTCTGGCTACCGGTTAAACGACTTGGCATCATTCAGGGTGCCGGCGCCGGGCCGTCGCGTGTCACGGACAGATATGCGTCTTCCAGATCACCAGCGACTTCCCGAAATTGAGTCACCTGAACCTGCGCTTCCACCAGTCGCACCAGGATGCGGCCCAGATCGTCGTCGAGCTTCGCCGTCTGAAAACGGACGATCGCCTCAGCGGCTGAAGGTGTAATCTCGTCGGCTTCGTCGATGGCCGCTTCGATGACGGACACGGCCTTGCCGATCTCTTCCGCGGAAGCAAGCTGCACCTCCACCATTCGTTTCTGCTGAAACTGCCGCGTGACTTCGGCCAGCGATCCGAACGCCTGCAGCTTGCCGCGATGAACGATCGCCACGTGATCGCAGATACGCGACAGCTCGGGCAGGATGTGACTCGTGACGATCAGCGTCTTGCCCAGCGATGCCAGCCGCAGCAGAATCTCGCGCATGTCGATGCGGGCCTGGGGGTCAAGTCCATTGGCGGGTTCGTCCAGAATCAGAACTTCCGGATCGTGCAGCAATGTGCGGGCAATCCCGACTCGCTGCTGCATACCGTGGCTGAGCGTTTCGACGTAACGGTCCTGCATGTAACGTGACCCGGTCAGATCGAGCACTTCGTCGATCCGTTTCACTCGGTCACGACGGGGGATCGCGAATGCGGCTCCAAAGAAATCGAGGTATTCCCGGACACGCATGTTGTCGTACGAGCCGAACCGGTCCGGCATGTAACCCACCAGGTGCTTGACTTTGCGAGCGTCTTTGACGCAGTCGACACCAGCGATCGTCGCGTGTCCGGACGTCGGCCGGCACAGCCCCACAAGGATGCGAATTGTGGTGGTCTTACCGGCGCCGTTGTGACCGATGAAACCAAGAATCCGTCCTCGATCGACGCTGATCGAAAGACTGTCCAGAGCCGTGAGGTCTCCGTATCGTTTTGTCAGTTGATTGGTCTCAACGACCGGTCGCTCGCTGATCATGCCAGGATCGCTCCGAGGATAGTGTGTAATTCACGCGCAGCTCACAATGTCCGACCGTAGAACTCCAACTGCAGCCAGTCGACTTTCCAATATCGATCCTGCACGGGTGCCGAGTCGTCTGATGCAGATGCGACATCTCCCACACTGATTGTGAGCCTGAGACCGCCTGCGGAATCCAACTCGATTAACGACTCATCGACCTCGATCTCCCGCACTCCGACGGGACTTGTGTACCGGGCGATTTGAGGCGCCCGGTTTCCCACAACCGCCTGGATAGTGACATCGCGTAGCGGGGCTGTGATCTTCAGTGACAAGGTGGCATGCTCTGCCGCAAGCGGCAGCAGTTCAGTGGGCAACTGAAAGCGGAGTGTGATCCGGCTTGCTCTAGGGTAGTCCGACCATGTGCCCATCGAGTTGCTGAAGAAGGCAGGCGTGGCTGAATTTCCACTTGACGGAATCGCGCGGTAGTGAATGAAAGGGGCCGGGATACGCACGGTGGTGCCGACAGGCGGTCGCTGGATTTCTACCGGCACGATGAACAGCGCCGACCCATCTGGAGGCTCCGCGTCCAGTTCACCGGATTTCAGATCGAGCGGTTGTGTCCAGAACAGCAGCGTCGGACGCGTCACAATTCTCTTGAAGCGGCCGTCGGTGCGGAACAACTCGCGATACAGACGCTGTCGCCGAGTCTGTTCTTCGTTGATCACGGATTCGCTGAGATACTCGCTCGGCGGCAGCACGCCGCCAGCAGGCTCAACTCGACCATCCTGAGTGACACGCACCGGCAATGTCACGTGTGTCCGATGTGCGATCAGCGCGTCCTCGGGCTCCAGCTCGAACGGGGTTTCCAAGCGTCCGGAGAATCCATCCGCGCCAAACGTACCCGTCATACGAACCGGTTTGTCGGTTGTCACTCGGGACGAAAACTGCGCCGTGCGGACGCCGGGTCGGAACTCGACGTTCTGCAACTGCCAGTGATTCAGATCACTTCTAATAAGACGCCAGCGGGCGTGCTCCATGCCTCGCCGGTCGGGCAGGAATACGGCACCGGATTCCGTCCCCAGAGACGGCGTTGTGTCCGCGTCGGAATAGAACGCCAGCGCGCCTGAGACCGCCAGTTCGGATCGACCGGCCTCGGACTCTATGATCTGCACCGTCTGCTGACCGGGAGGCTGCGAACGAGATGACGATCCCGCAACGATCAACACCGCCGCTGTGATTCCACCGAGTAACGGAAACGCACACATCGTCCAGCCCGGCCGGCCAGTGCGATGCAGCAGCCCGGCAACGACCAGACACAACGCAGCGTGCAGTCCCAGCAACCAGGTGATCGTACTGCGGGCGGGTGTCTGATAACCGATCCGAGATGTCACATACTCATCGAGAACGGCCGCTTTGAATGGTTCCGTCGCCACTGTGCTGAATATGGGCGAGAACAGTGAAGCGGCGGCCGGTGTGTACTCGAGGATGTTCCCGGGCGAGGCGAGTGATTGATTGACGAGATTGTCTGCCTTCACGATCCATCCCGGCAGACCCAGCGTCGTGATGGTCACTCGGCCGCGTCCGAACGGTACGTCAAATGCCGCAGGCCACCCGTCAACGTGGTGCGTGACTCTGGCGCCCTGAACGACAACGCGAACGAACTCGACCGGGCGTTCCAGGTCGAGTTCCATTGCCTCGGCACGGGACGATTCCGAAACGACATGCACGCTCGTCAGGCTGGTCCGGTTGACCACATCCATCTGCAGTCGGTCGCTAAGAAGGTCGGACACGATGTCCGGATCGATCAGTTCGAGCGGAATCCACATGCGGCCTCCGCGACGCACCCAGGCCAGAAGGGCCGCCTGCGCCTGCGAATCGTGATCGATTCGGTCACCAGACAGAATCACCACGTCAGCAATGTCCCAGGCCTCTTCCACGGGTGGCAACTGCTTCGAAGTCACACCGAGTATCACAAGACCGGAAGCTACCCGGGACCGTGCCGCCGACAGCAGATCGAGCGCTTCGATTTCTGCAGGTTCACCGTCGTTGACGTACAGGACGCGCGGGCGCGACGCGGGCACAATCATGCCCCGCGTCTCCGTCTCCATCGCCCTGGACGCGGGCGCCGCGATATCGTCTCCATCAGCAGACGTCTGTCCGAAAGCGAGTTCCAGTGATTTGGCGGAACGGTCCGCGGCAGGCGCGATCACTGAAAACCATGTGTGGCGGATCGACTCGCGCGGGACAGAAATGTCGCGACCAGACTGTAGAGCCGGATCGCCCTCAAACCACGACAGGCAGCGGACACTCGTTTCGTTACCGGGATTGGTCACCCGTGCATTGACGATGCCCCAGTGCCCGGGAACGTATCGCTGAGAACCGCTTCCGGTCACGTTCAGTTGTGGAGCTGTCTTCTGTGCGGCAACGTCCGCGACCTGCCCGGCGACGGGAAATGTAACACCGGTCAACATTCCCATCAGAGACAGACATCGAAGCAGGCGACAGTGCAGTTTCGTCATAGTTGCGTGTCAGTCCGCAGACATTGATGGCTTCAATGGCCAAGTGAACTCCGAGTGTATCGACGCTGGATTGGGCAGCACACTCATCGGCCCGGCGCTGCGTATGCTCGACCGGCAGTTGCTGCCGGATACAATCCCGCGCTGCTCACGGAATACCGCGAGAACATCTGCCAGGATGAGGCTTCCATCAAATCGACATGACGCAGTCCAATCAGCCGGGGCAATCAGACAGGACGTCCGCACCGGCTTCGCCGGAAGACGAGCACCGTGAGGTGCGTCTGGGCGTCATCCTCGGGCTGGTCTCCGCACTGGCATACACCGGAGCTAACCTCGCATTGCGGCAGGTTGCCGTCCCGAACGATGTCGGCTGGGCCTTGTGGGTGACAGCGAATAAAGCCGTCCCCGCAGCGCTGGCGGGCTGGTTGATTATCGCGTGGCGCGCATCACGCGGATTGCCCGCGTTTCCGCCCCGGCGGCTGATCTGGCCGATGATTGTTGTCGGGCTGCTGATGCAGTACGGCGGCAACGTGATGTTTCAGTGGTCGCTGGGCCTTGGTGGCCTGGCTGTGTCCGTCCCACTGTCTTTCGCCTCGCTGATCGTCACCGGTGCCTGGCTGGGACGTGTGTATCTGGGTGATCCCACGACGCCGCGCACGCTGCTGTCCATCGGCCTGCTGGTCGCCGCTATCTTTCTGTTGAGTTCCGGCGCTGGCGAAGCCACGGCAACGCTCAACGAAAACGCCACGTCGCTGACCATCGTGCTGGCCATCATCACGGCTTTGCTCGCCGGAGCTTCCTACGCGGTCAGCGGAGTCATGATCCGACATCTGACACGCACTCTGTCTTTATCCGCATCGATCGTCATCTTCAGCACGGTCGGCGTCGTGGTGCTGGGCATCCACAGTCTGTTTCAGCCGGGCATTGAGCGAATCTCGGCGACAACGGCGAACGAGTGGTGGGCCATCATTGCCGCCGGCTGGATGAACGCTCTGGCATTCTTTGCCGTGGCCGGATCGTTGAAGCGGATTTCCGTGACGTTTACGAACGTCGTCAACGCCTCGCAGAACGCGATCTGCGCTGCTGCCGGAGTGATGCTATTCAGCGAGCCACTGACCACTCCCCTGGTGGCCGGTTGCGTGTTGACGGTCGTCGGGATGATGGTGATCGATACCGGTCGCCGACCTCGGCCGTAGCGCACCATGCCGCTCAGCGCTTCAGCTTCATGCGGGCCACGCGGGTGAGGCGCTCGTCAACATCTTCGGGTGCTACGACAGTCAGCGAGACCGGCAGCCAGCAGGGACGCGACATCCGACTGTCTGGCAGGCCAGGAAGTTTCGGCAACTTTATTTTTCCCACGACGTCGCTGTATGCGTCCGCCCTGACTGGTTGCAGATACACCTTGCGATCACTCACAAGCTTGCCCAGCGGTGCCGCCACTGCTGCATCCATTCCGATCCAGACGACGATGTTCGGATCGGAGCGCAGTGCCAGCCCGAACTCACCCTCCACCTCCATGTGACTGGCAAAGTCCTGCTGCAACTGACTGAATGTGACTTCGCCCTGACCCGACACGTACTCCAGCAATGCCGCCCGAACCTGCCCCTCTTTCAATATCGTCTCCCAGCCTGGTTCTTCGGTCTCGCTGGGTGGCATGTCGTCGTCGTCGATCAGATTGATCAGCTCGGGGTTTTCTTCGCCTGTCTTGTCACGATGCTCTTCTTCCAGCATCTGCAGAACACGGCTGTCGGGCGTCGCCGGACGACAACGGCTGCGAGCCCACTCGCGCAGCTCGAAGATCTTTTCTTCCATCGTGACCGACAGCGGCACGGTATCCGCGACCGAATCGTCCAGGTCCTTTTGCGTCATGGTCCTGCCGTCGTTAAATGTCTCGACCAGTGCCGTCACGACTGACTGCTCGATTTCAGCACCGCTATAACCTTCCGCGGATTCGGACAGGTGATTGATATTGAAATCTAGGGGATCCAGATCGCGTTTCCGCATATGGATTTCGAAAATTGATTTGCGTTCGTGGTAGTTCGGCAGGTCGACAAAAAACAGCTCGTCAAAACGACCTCGACGCAGCATTTCCGGCGGCAGGGCCGTGACCGAGTTGGCCGTGGCAACGACGAAGACCGGGGATCGCTTCTCCTGCATCCACGTCAGGAACTGACCCATCAGGCGGACCATGGTGGCGTCGCCACCCGACCCGTCTGTCACGCCAGCGAAACCCTTTTCGACTTCGTCCATCCACAGCACGCAGGGAGCGATCATCTCCATCAGGCTCAGGACATCACGCATGTTTTTCTCCGAGCCGCCGAGATCGGCACTCAGCAGTGTGGACACGTCGAGTCGCACGACAGGGAAGCTCAGGATGCGTGCGACGGCCCGCGCGGTCAGACTCTTACCACAACCCTGCACTCCCAGCAGCAACACTCCCTTGGGTGCCGGGATGCCACGTTTGCGGGCTTTCTCGGAAAACGCATCCACGCGACGGTGAATCCAGTCCTTCAGTGAGTCCAGTCCGCCGATGTCGTTTGCACCTTCGGCCAGCTCGTGAAACTCCAGCATCTCCGAGCCTTGCACCATGTGCTTCTTCTCGGAGATCAGCAGCGCATAGACATCGTCATCCAGTCCACTGCGACCGAGCAGCGCACGCGACAAAGACTGGCGGGCCTGCCGTGCTGTCAGTCCCATCACCGCTTTCAACAGCCGCTCTTCCTCGGCAGGAGCGATCCGCACGTGCGGCTCGCCGTTGTGCTGCCGTTGAATCAACAACTCGCGAAGTTCGTCGCGAATCTCGTCGATGCCCGGCAGTGGCAGTTCGATGGCCACCGAGTCGCGGCGGAGTTCGACCGGAATCGTCGATTCCGGGCTCATCATCAGGATTGTCTTGTCCTGCTCGGCCAGAGACGGCAGCAAATCACGCAGTTGTCGGACAATCACCGGATCAGACAGAAACGGATGAAAGTCCTTCAGCAGAAACACGTGATCCCGCGGATAAGCGCGAATCTGATCCAGAAACTCGGTTGCAGTGCAGTGGCCGTTGCTGACTTCGTCCGAATCTGAATCCAATGGCGGCGACGCGCCATCCGTCGATGTCCACACCACCAGTCCACGGTCGATGTCGAGAGCCAGGCTGGCCAGTTCCGATTCCCAACGTTCCTCTTCCCAGGTGGACAGGAACATCAACGGAAAATGGCATTGAATGCGTTCACGAATGACGTCGAGAACTTCGCTCATGTTCGGGCTGCATGTGGGGTGCGACGGAACGCGGAGGAACCAGTTGAAGCTGGCTCACCGGATGTTCGGAACAGAGTACCCAGTCAGGCAGTTGTGGGAAAACCACCTGCCGAGGTCACTGTGCAGGACTTGCGACTGCTGGCGATTGATTCGCCACCTGTGGATTCCGATTCGACGGCGCAGTGAACGAATCTGGCTTGCCCCACGACCAATGACGCACGGTTATTCCGACTGGGTAACTTCTGATGTCGCACGGCTGTCCGCGAGTTCGTAATCGAGTTGAGATGGGAATTGAGGAAATCTTCGTGATCTCCGGAAACCGATCGAGAACAGGAAGGACAATTACGATTCTTCGCGAATTAACGAACTGTCGTCGATTCGCGGATAACGGTCACATCACGGAGGATGGTTATGCCGTTGCTTTTCTCGGACAGGAAGATCCTGCTGCGAGCTGTACTGGGCGCCTTTACGGCTGTCTCGGCGAGTGCCCAGGCCGACGATCCGTCTGTGGGAGGTCGCGCCGCACAGACTGGTGCTCGGGTGGAGGCAGAGCAGGCTGCCGTCGCTCCGCTCTTCGAACGGCCGGTCAACGTGACGTCAGAATTGACGACTCGTCTGACGACTCACCTGGCGGACGCCCCTGCCGGAACCTCAGGCTCGGCCAGCGCTGCAACCTTCCATGCGAAGCTCATGGGATGGAGTTCTACCTCGGCTGCATGCGCCTCAAGCCCAACCTGCGGTGAAACCGTCCACTCAAAACTCATGGGATGGGGTTCTCCCTCGGACGCCTGCGCTACGAGCTCAGACTGCGATGGAACGATCGACGACTGGCTGGATGATCTGGACAGCGATCGGCCGCTCCTGGCTGACTTTCGAAATGTGTGTCTGGGCAACGGCGTGACGGCGTCGGTTGGTGGTGAGGCTCGATTTCGCCACATGAACGAAGACATGCGGCTGCGACCGGGTGGTCCGGCCAGGAGCACATACGATCTGTGGCGAATCGTGCCGCATCTGGAACTCAAATACGGCGAGTGTATCACCGGTTACGTTCAGGCGATCGACGCGTCCATCTTCAATGAGGATCTTCCAGTCACGGCCATCGACAGAAACCGGGCCGACCTGCTGCAGTACTACGTCGACGTGGCACTGGGCGACGTTGGTTGTGGCACCGTGCATGCACGTGGCGGGCGACAGTTCCTGAAGTACGGTTCGCAGCACTTGATCTCGCCGCTTGCGTGGGGCAACACGTACCGGAACTTTGAAGGAGTCAAGCTGTACTACACGAGCGACGACTGGGACATCGACGGCTTCTGGACACAGCCCGTTAACGGAGCCGCCGGCAATGTCTTTCGGCCGACGAGTTTCGATCATCCCGATGTCAGCCGGTACTTCAGTGGCATCTACTCGACTTACAAGGGGCTCGACAACGCCGTCCTGGATGTCTACTGGCTGTTCCTTGATGAAGACAACGACAAGGTCAATCGCATTGATGGCGAGAGACACACGATTGGTGCCCGATACGACGGCAAGACCGTCACCAAAGACTGTTGTGGAAAAGTACTCAACACGGTGACCTTTGAGCTGGAAGGTGCGTATCAGTTCGGTGACAGCGAGTCATTTCTTAGTGCAGTCGACGAAGACATCGACGCGGGTATGTTGCATAGCTCGATTGGCTACACGATGAACCAGGTGATGTGGTCGCCGACCATCAAGGGTGTCTTCTACTGGGCTTCCGGGGACGACAACCCGGGAGATGGCGAAAACAACAACTTCAATACGCTGTTTCCGCTGGGGCACGCTTACTGGGGCATTCTCGACAACCTGGACGGCTCGAACCTGTTCGACTACTCGATCCAGGCCATCGTTAAACCGTCGAGAAAACTGACGCTCCTCAGCGCGATACACTGGTTCGAGAAGGACGAGTCGGCTTCACCCATCTTCAACGTCGCCGGTACTCCATTCCCGGGGGGAGCCACCACGAATGGAGACAAGGACATCGGATCCGAACTCGACCTGATCGCGACGTATGCCCACAGCGAGCTGCTGCAGATTCAATTCGGATACAGTTGGTTCTGGTACGGCGAGGCCGTCACTCAGGCTGCAGCACCATTGCCACGCGGTGATGCTTCGCAGCTCTATTTCATGACGACCTACGCATTCTGACCGCAGTGCTCAGTGGTAGACGACACCTTCAGCAAGGGCGGCCTCAACGCGAGGCTGCCCTTTTTTGTTGACAGCCAGTCAAGTCAAACGCGGCTGGCTGGAGATGTGTCAGTCGTGTTTCGAGGGGTAGCCGAAGTCGCCAGACTTTGGCTGGACCCGAGGAAGCCAAACTCTGGCGAGTTCGGCTACATCCATGATTTCACGGCTGACAAAGCACTAACGGCGCTTGTCTGCCGTGCGAATCTCCGCATCGGACGAAACTCCCAGATGCAGCAGTGTTCGATGGAGAATCTGTCTGGCCGGTGGCGCAGCGATGACTCCTCCGTAGTGTGTCCTGCCGGACTGTGGTTCATCGACGACCACCAGAACCAGGACGCGAGGATCGTGCGCGGGTGCACCGCAGATAAAGGACGCCGTGTGCAGTGTGTCCGAATAGCCGCCACCGTTCGGATCCATCTTCTGCGCAGTTCCTGTTTTGCCGAATACGGCATAGCTATCCAGTTGCGCCTTCGTTCCCGTACCGCGTTTGACGACTTCCGTCATCGGGACCTCAACGATCCATTTCGCGATGTCAGTCTGCACTGTTGGAGTGACGATTGTGGTGGGGACGGAATTGCGTGGCTCGTCAGTCGACGCAACGAAAGCGGATTCGGAATCGTGTCGATGGCCGTGAACACCGCTCAGGATTCGAGGAGTAATGAGACGCCCTCCATTCGCCAGAGCCGCGTGTGCCGTCATTAACTGCAACGGGGTCACGGCCAGTTCCTGACCCATGGGGATGGACCCTGTGGAATAACTGTTCCACTTATCCAACGGCCGCAGTAACCCAGGTAGTTCGCCTGGTAGATCGATCCCGGTGCGGTTCCCGAAGCCGAACGCGATCGTCGCCCGGTAGAGCTCCGCATTGCCCAGACGCTCGCCGATCTTCGCCATTCCAATGTTGCTCGACTTAACCAGAATGTCGGTCACGCTCAGCTTGCCGTAACGGTGATGATCATGCAGCTCACGGCGGCCCATGCGGTACATGCCGTTCTCGCAATGGAACATCTCGTCGCGGCTGATCACGCCCTGCTCCAAAGCCCACGCGACGATGAACGGTTTCAACGTGGAACCCGGTTCGTACACGATGCTGATGGCCTGGTTTTTCCATGCATCGGCCGGCACATCGGACGGATCATCCGGCGAGTACGTTGGCCGCGACGCCATGGCCAGAATATCACCAACTCGCGGGTCCATAACGATTACGGAAGCCGATCGGGGACTCCATTTCTCAACGATGCTGTCGAGTTCCTGTTCAGCGAACATCTGCACGGCGAGATCAATGGTGAGACTGACTTCGTCGAAGCGTTGCGGTTCGCTTTCCGGATCAAAGCTGACTTCGACGATTCGACCCATCGCGTCTCGGACCAGTCTCCGACGTCCCGGTTGTCCGACGATGAGATAATCCAGGCTTTGCTCGACACCGCCGCGACCGCGACCGTCGATGTCGCGCAGCCCCAGCACGTGGGCCGCCAGATGGCCCTGCGGATAACGTCGCAGAAACTCGTCCCGGAATCCGTGTGACCCGGGCGGCCATTCGAACTGTTCGACGGCGTCGACTTCATCAGCCGACAGACGTCGTTTGAGCCAGACAAATCGACGATTCCGCTGTCGCGCATTCGCGATCGTCTCGACCAGAAGGTCCGTGTCGAGGTTCAGTGCCGCAGCCAGCTCGATGAAGAACTCTGTGTCAACGTCCAGGCGTGTCGGGTCAACGAACAGACTCGACATAACGATCGTCGACGCGAGGAGTTTGCCATGGCGATCAACAATGTCTGCCGGTCGCGCGGGAACTTCGACTTCAATCTCTCGCTGCCGAGCGGCGGAAGCAGACAGTTCACGATTCTGAAACTGCTGAATATGGACCAGCCGCCCTGCGACGATCAGCCACAGTGACACCATCAGCCCGGCAATCAGCTTCGTTCGCCAGGCGTGTGGCTGGGTGGGCATGGAATTTATCGCGCACGGGAAACACAAAGATGTCCTGTCGCGGGAGCATGCTTTCGAATGATCTCCCGCAGAGCGTCGGGGCCGATCACCGTCTGTTCTCGATGCGTGGATCGGTCAGTGGTCGTTGCCAGAACAATGTCGGCAATCGTCGCTGACCGCGGGCTCGATCGGGGCGCGGCGTATTGGGCGCCGTCAAACCATCGCCGCCGCTGACGTCGACCGTTTCGAACAGACGCTCAATCGCCGCCAGTCGCTGCGAGCGGAGTCGCAGACGGGCGTGCTCCTCACGCAGAACATCCATGCGGTAGTGCTGTCGGCTGATCTCGCGACGCAGGTCGAGATTCTGCTTCTCGATCGCGATTCCGATCAGCGACATCACAACGACAAGAAAGACCGCACTGCCAAAGCGGAAGAACATGCAACGGGTTCCGGAAATCGAGCGGGATTCGTCCCAACTCGTCTTTCATCGGAACGTGGTGTTGCGCGCGATCAGCGGGACTCGGCTGGCGTCTGCGGGAAGTTGCAGGACCAAGCCAATCTGCAGCTTGTCCGGAGTTTGCAGTTCCTCGCGATTCATGTGGTAGATCTGCTTCCACCGCGATGCGCGTCCGAGGTGTTTCGCCGCGATCGTCGTCAGCGTGTCCTGCCCGCCGATGCGATACATCGGATAGCCCTGGGCATTAAAGAAAATACCGCCCGAAGTGGAACCACCGGTATCAGCGGACGAGGCCGTGGTGTCGATCCGGTTCGCGCTTTCGATCGATGCAATCGACTCAACCGGGATTGTCGAACCAACCGACGGTACTGTTGCCCGGCTGGCTCCGAATGCGGCTGGATCGGGAATGGAGATAATCGCGCCGGTCCGCATGCGGTCCGGATTGGGAACCTGCTCGTGATTGTAATCCGCCAGTTTCTGCCAGTAGCGACCGCTGCCGTAGACCTTCTTCGAGATCGTCCAGAAGGAATCCCCCTGCTGTACGGTGTACTGCTCGGCCGCGACACCCGAGAGACTTGCCGTGCCGCTGTCGGCCCGCACTCCGATCAGTGGGTTGCCAATATCCGTATTGGTGAAGGAGTTGACCGAAGTCGGCCGGTCAAGGTTTTCAGGATACGGGTTCGGGCCGGTTACGACCGGTGACTGGAAGCCGTCGCCGGGTGCCGATTCTGCGAGTGATGGCGATGGGTCAAAGGGTTCGACGACCGGAAGTGCTCGCAGATCGGGTACGGGCTGATACCCGCCAGGGTCGGGCAAAGCGCCAATCGGAGCCACTGGCTGCACTTCATATCCAGACGGATCGGGCAGGCCTGACACGTCGTAACTGGGTGTTGAGTTGCCCAGCTCGGGTTCGGGTTGACCATAGGTCGGTTGCGTGTTGTCGAAACCTGGTCCAGGAATTACACCGACTTCCGTTCCGGCAAAACCGTCCGGACCAACTGGTCCCGACAGTTCTGGAACGGACACGTTGGGCGAGGGTAATGCCCCGGTTTCGAAACCAGGCGTCGTTTCGTAGCCGGGGTCAATCGTTGTGACTGCGATACCAGGTCCACCGGGATCGGGCATGGGTAATCCCGTCAGCGGATCGGTTGGCGGCTCGGGTGCAAATGGATCACCACCCGGATTTCCAGGTTCGGGCAGCGCGCCAGCCGTTTCGTATGTCGGGTTGAGCGATCCGGGCAGCTCTGTTGTCGGGTCAAGCGGGGACGGCAAAGAACTGATCCCTGGAAACTCTGACGGTAGGGCCGGCTGGCTCTCGAGCAGGCCGGATGGACGTTCTGCGATTGTATCCGCGGGCCCGGGAGACGGAGTCGGTCCGAACAGAGCGTCATCCGGGTCGACACTCGCTACTGCCCTGCCGGGAATGTCCGAGTCTGGCCAGGGTGCGTCCGGCACATCAGTGGCCGGTGGTTCCCCGCCGAAGTTTTCACTCGGCTCAAACCCGTCCGGGTCGCCAGTCTCTGTAATGACCAGTCCAGCGGGACCTGGTGGCAGGAATGCGTCTGGGTCACCCTCAGGTGTCGGCGGTGTGGCGCTATCGGGACCGAGCTGTGCGGCGGGAGGCCCCCCCGCAAGTTTTTCTTTTGTCTTGTCATCGCCGAAGAAGCTCTTGGCAACGACAACTCCTAGCAAGACGACGAGCAAACCAATCGCGGCGAAGCCGACAAGGACCTCTCGCGTCAGCTTGCGTTTCTTACCTTCGAACCCCCAGTCGTCGGCCGAATCGTCCGACGCGGAATCAACCGTGCCATCGATTTCGCCGCCGTTCTCGACCGCATTAACGTCCGAGTTTTCCTCGGCGTCTCCGGTCCCGGCGAATGCTTCCTGGGGGTAGTTTTCCACGTATTGTTTGTCGGTCATTGCTTCACCGCAGTGCGAAGTCTGGCGCTCCTGGAGCGCGGGTTGATCCGAATCTCCGCCGGTGTTGGCGTGATCGGTTTCCTGGTGAAGACCTGCCAGTGGTCTCCACCCCGAAACGCATTCTTCACAAGTCTGTCTTCAAGTGAGTGAAACGTGATGACCACCAGCCGACCGCCGGGAGTCAGACACTCCCACAGACCGCCATCCAATGCCTGCTCCAGATGTCGCAGCTCGTCGTTGACGGCAATCCGCAACGCCTGAAACACACGTGTGGACGGTTCCTTCCGTGACTGCCGCCGTACATGAGCCGGGATGGCTTCGTTCACAGCCGCAGTCAGATCGCCGGTGGTTTGGAGTGGTCGCGTGCGACGCCGCTCGACAATGTGTCGGGCCATCGACTCACTGAACCGCTCCTCGCCGTATCTCTGCAGAATGTCCGTGAGAGACGACTCATCCATATGAGCCAGCAGGTCCGCAGCGGACTCACCAGAACTCACATCAAACCGCATATCGAGGGGGGCGTCGGTCGAGTACCCGAATCCGCGGTCACGATCGGCGAGCTGATCAGACGACAGCCCCAGATCGAGCAGAATGCGGTCAACGGATTCAATTCCAAGCCCATCAAGTTCGCTTCGAATGTCGAGATAGTTGGCCTGCCGCAGATGAATGTTCGGACCACTGACTTTCTCAGCGGCAAATCCAAGCATCATGGGATCACGGTCGAGGCCGACCAGAGTGCCTTCCGAGCCGATCTGTTCGACGATCTTCTGACTGTGCCCGGCGGCCCCAAGTGTTCCGTCCACAACAGTCAGTCCAGGTGAGAGATTCAGCTGTTGCAGAACCTCGCGCAGCATGACAGAAACATGGACCGAACCGGCCACGGGAAACCTGAGAGTGTGAATCGGGAGGGAGAATCGGGAGGGAGAATCAGGCAGGCAGTTCTGAAGAACTCACCGGAAAAGTAGGGTGCGTTTTCAGACAGGGATGAGATCGCTGAGAAATCAGCAGGGAAGGGACTCACCCGACGGTCAAATCGGGCGGCGGCTTGTAGACGATCAACGAATTCCCGCAAAGATCAGTTTTGACCGGGTTCGCATACGATGTTGCGGACTTTCAGCGACGGCTCGTGCGACACGTAGCCCTCCTCGTTGAAAGTCCATTTGTCCGTCTTGATGCTCCCATGAGTTTTCGGAAGTCATCCCGCCAGGACACGGTCGTCGGGATCGGCGGTGTCCGAATCAGATGCTCGACAGGCTATTGCCCCGTTGACGCGGCTGGTTGCACAACGATCAACTTCGGATCGTCGACATCCTGCGATGCGAGTCTTGTTCCGTCGGTGCTGAACGCGCTGACCGGGCCGACGGTCGGGAGTTGACCGCGTTCAGCTCCAGTGTCCGCATCCCACTGCTTGACGATTCCGTCGCTGCAGACAGAGACGATCCTCATTCCGTCACGGCTGAACGCGACGTCTGTCAGTCCGCCGGTGTGACCTGAAAGTGCGTGCCGAGCCAGCTTCGTCTCCAGGTCCCATAACTTCAAACTGTCACGCTGGGACCCTGCGATGAGTGCCTTTCCGTCTGGACTGAAGGCAACAGCAGTAACGGAACCATCCTTCATCATGATTTCAAATTGAAGCTTGCTCGATGGGGCATCCAGAAACTGGACGCGTCCCTCACAGCCGGCTGCCAGCGTTGAACCATTCGGGCTGAAGGCGAGTGATTTGATATACTTGTAGCAATTGTGCTTCCCAGTGGACTGCCCGGAGGCGACGTTCCAGAACTCTGCAAGGTCATGATGGCCGGCGGCGAGTGTCTGGCTATCCGGACTGAATGTCAGGGCGCCCACCGCTCCCTTCAGTTTGCTGAGCGTGAATCGGACTTGCCCCGACGGGATGTCCCACACTTTGATGGCGTCACTGGAGCCCGATGCCAGCATCTTTCCATCCGGGCTGATCGCAAGGCTCGTGATCTCTGAGAGCGCAGTAACGAGACTGAGTTTCTCGTCTCCGCTCGCTGTGTCCCACAGTTTGATGGTGTCCGAATCCGCAGACACCAGAGTCTTTCCGCCTGGCCCGAATGCCAGACGGACAATCGGCTTCGCATGCCCCGACAGTGTGAGGAGTTCCTTGTTTGCGACCGCATCCACTTGAGTGCGAGTGGACCTGGCTGAGGCGGCCTTCAGATTTTCCGGGCCAATCGGCACTACTACTCGCAACCCGTGGCTGCGGGAGTGCTTCGTGGCGTATTGAATCCGACGCGCGGACCGGGCAAATCCCGGCTCGTAGTCGAACCATCCGCCACGCAACTGGTGCTTGTCCTGCCCTGTTGGAGGCGGCCCTGTGGGATCGACCGCAATACTATCTGCGAATTCTCCGTAGTAGTCGGCCGCCCACGGGTCCTGAACCCATTCGGCAACATTGCCGTGGACGTCGTGGAGGCCGAATGGGTTCGGCAGTAGCTCCCCGACAGGATGTGTCGTCATCCCGCCGGACCTGCTGACCCACGCCGCCTGTTTCAATTCCCCGGTCGTCCAATAAGCCGTCTGTGTCCCGGCCCGCGCGGAGTACTCCCATTCGGCCTCGGTGGGCAGTCGCACTTCGCGTCCGAGGTGCGTTCCCAGCTGCCGGCAGAAGTCGACTGCGGCATTCCACTTGACGTTTTCCACGGGATGGCGGCTCGTGTCGATGTCGGCAACGAGTTCGCTCTGGAGGCCCATTGCGGCGAAAACCGAAGGATTGGTCTTCGCAATCGCCTCATACTGTTCCTGCGTGACCTCGTACTTCCCAACGTAGAATGGACGGGTGAGACGAACCGTGTGTCGAGGCACCTCGCTTTGGATGGACTCGACGTAGTCCTTGTACTTCTGACTTGTCGCGAGATCCTCCGCGATCTTCTCTGGCGTGCTCCCCATCGCGAACTCGCCTGGTGGGACGAGGACGAGTGTCAACCTGACGTTACCGGGCAGCACGACTTCCTTCTCGATCGGCTCATCGAGGTGCTTCGCCCACGCCTCCTGATGGGCTTTCGCGGCCGCCGCGTCGAACGGCGCCACCGCGAGTGGCGGCCCCTTGGTCAGTCCGGACGTCTCCCGTGGCATGGGCCGCAACAGCTTTGCCGATCCGGAGAGCATCTTCAGAGTGACGACCGAAAACTCGGTTTCCACCAGCGCTGCCGAGTTGAGCCGGATGTGAGGCTGGCGGAGCGGGCTCAATTCAGACATCGGGGCAGTCCAATCGAAGAGTTGCTTCCCATCGAAATGGACTTGAATTCGCGCCGATGACTTCTCTGGAAGAGTGGTAACGGCAACTCGATACTCATGCCGTCCTGGCTTGCGGGGTTCAAGGCTGACCGTCTTTGGATTGGCTCTGTCCTTGTCAGTTAAATTGAAAATCCCTGTGTACCCGGCCAAACCCCCTGCGCTTTGATCGGCCACCGGGAGAGTAAAGGCCAGAATGTGATTGTCCAGCTTCACATTGTGCCACACCACTCTCAGTTCGTAATCCCCGTCAACTGAGACAGGAAGTTTGAGATTGCCGACGTTGGAGAACAGTTTGTCTTCCTCTTTTCGCCAACTGCCCTTGAATACGTCTTTGGATGTATCGACGAGAGGAATCAGACTGACTTCGCCATCCGCCGGCGTGATTGATTCTGTTAGCTCGATAGCGTCGGACGGTGATCCGGCATTCGGTTCCCATTGGAGTTTGCAATCAGGCAGCGACTTCTGCAGGTCGTCGATTCCGGCCTGTGTGATCGCCGATTGTTCAAGTCGGAGTAATGTCAATCGTTCAAGTTTTTTGATGTGTTCCAGCGCGGCGTCGGTCAAATTCGTTTCGGTTATCATGAGTTGCGACAGATAAGACAAAGGCGCCAAATCGGCCAGATCGGCGTCCGTAATTCGAGATCCTCCTAGATTGAGCTTTAAGAGCTTTCGCAGTCCGCTCAGGTGTTTCAGGCCTCCGCTGGAAATGGCATTCCCCGCCATCGCCAGTTCCGTTAACTGCGTCATTGTCCCAATGTGTGCCAGGCCGGCGTTTGTGATATTGCAATCATGAAGTGTAATATGCGTCACGTTGAACAGCTTGCTGACGTGCGAGAGAAACAGGTCTCCGTCCTCAACGGTGGCCTTGATTTCCGTCAGCGAAGTCAGTGACTTGATGTACTGGCCGCACGCGCCTGTGAGCCTGCTTTGAAGGACATGCAATGCATGGATGTGTTTGAGTCCCACCAGTTTCTCAATATCACGGTCCGAAACGTTCTGACTCAGTTTGATGTCGATCAATTGAAGCTGGAATGGCTCAGAAGGTAATACGTCGCCTCGTCGGAAGTGCCCTTTATCAGTCTGCGCCCGGCCTCCAACGGACATGACCCATTCGGCTGCAATTCGGTCAGGGTCGGCGACCGTAGATGTTTCTACCCGGGTCCACTTTCCGCCAACGATCTTGCCGTGATGGTTGTTGCCGGATGAGTCTTTCAGGACGTCGCCCTGACCTTCGTCGAAGTGGTAGAGAACTACCGTATGTGCGTCGGCCTCGAATCGTTGTGGCGGCCGGAAATCGTCGGTGTAGCGGGCAACTTTGGAGAGTCGAAACTCGTCCATCACTCCTGAGTCGGGGAATTGTGCTCGCTTTCCCAAATGCAGCACTTCGAAAGTAGGCAGAGTCCTTTTATATGCTTCCGCAGCAACCTTTCGCCCGTTGACATAGAGAACCATCTCGGACTGTGTGAGGACTCCCGCCACATGGTCTCGCCTACCTACTTCCAGCGGAGCGCTGACTCCCTTGTGGTGCCGGTAAAACCTCCAGGCAACCGTGTCTCGGAGGGGTCCAGTCTCTGTGGGGCGCGGATTATGCGGCGGTTTTTGCAGCGTGGGAGCTGTTTTCTCCGTAAGGTCGCAGTCCGGCGGGATAGGCGGCCCTCAGAGTTGCCCCGTAGGTGGCGCTCCAACT
>Ga0209402_10000830_pt1 | contig 35612 bp, 27 predicted proteins | sample ArcticOcean_MG_C_3_FD_187437 | JGI IMG/M metagenome (GOLD analysis project Ga0209402, IMG submission 187437) | Marine microbial communities from western Arctic Ocean - ArcticOcean_MG_CB8_126 (SPAdes) (version 2) | ecosystem: Environmental > Aquatic > Marine > Oceanic | place: Arctic Ocean... | reverse complement strand
CCGCACATAGACCATCACCGGTAAACACACCAACAAAATCTCCAGCACTAATATCTTCGCCATCTATCTGAGCTGACTGAACCAGCACGGACATATTGGCATCAGTACGGGTGAATTCCCAATCGATTTCATCACCGCCACCACCGCCGCCGCCTTCAAAGTCAACAGAAAATCCATCACCATTGACGAAAACATCGGACACTATAAACGGTACGCGACCGATATTGGAAATTTCAGCTACAGCATGACCGGCTTCCCCAACGGGAACGTCACCAAAGTCAATACCATCTGCTGGTTCTACTAATATCATAGGAACGAAAAATGCAGAGCCACTAAGTGCTACTGTTATATCGCCATTAGAGGGATCGTCAGATGTAATCATTACTTCAGCAGCATGATCTCCCGCATCCTGGGGTCCAAACGTTGCCGTAACAACACGATCTTGACCAGGTTCGAGAGTAAAACCACCATCTACGTCAACACTAAAATGGTCACTTTCAACTGTCACACCATCAACATTCAAATCTGCATCACCTTCATTGGATATAGTGAAGGTTTGGTCTGCTGAATCACCAACTTCAAGATCTTCAAAGTTAATCGCATCTGTTGAAACGTTTATTGCGGGGAACCGTTCTTCTTCGCCATTACCAGAAAGCGGTACATCAACTTCACCAAAACCTTCAATATTTGTATTGATAGTCAGCGTTCCATTGTGATCGCCTGCATTTTCTGGATTAAAATGAACAGGAATTTCCAGTGTATCTTCAGGGTCAAGTGTTACCCCCTGTGCGGGTGCGTCACCGGAAAGAGAAACTACTAAGAAGCCATTGGCAACCCAAGCATTTTCACCACCGCCTATTTCGACGTCATCTCCATCGACAGCAACTTCAAATCCACCTTCAGAGTCCCACATACGGAATCGAATCAATTCGCGTGCTGCAAAGCCATCAACTTCACCCCCGGCTTCATCACCAAATGCAGCAACGCCTAATTGGGCACCAGCTTCCTGAACTTCAGAAAAACCAGCACAAAGACCATCGCCTGTATACACGCCAACATAATCACCAGCGACTATATCTTCGCCATCTATCTGTGCTGACTGAACCAACACTGACATATTGGCATCGGTACGTGTGAATTCCCATGGGAATTCCTCACCGCCACCGCCACCGCCTTCGAATTCAGCCGAAAAGCCGTCTCCGTCAACGCCAACATTAGTAATCATGAATGGCTCGTCACCAACATTGGTAACAACCACGACATCATCGGCTTGTTCACCAACACCAACATTGCCAAAGTCAACCTCTTCAGGCTCGACTAAGATTGGAGGAGCATCAGCAGCAGCCGATAAACTAACAACGTGAAAGCCATTGACAGCATATCTACCGTTACCTGCAGCATACTCAGCTTCAACATTACCAATCTCAGCTTCAGCTTCATGATCCCAAAAGCGGAAAGCGAAAGGTTCGTTATTTCCAAATCCATCAACCTCGCCACCAGCTTCATCGCCAAAAGCAGAAATACCCAGCTGTGCACCGGGCTCATTAACAATGGTTGCACCGGCACAAAGCCCGGCTTCGGTGAAAACCCCAACTTCGTCATCCGCGACAAGGTCTTCGCCGTTAAACAAGGCTTCCGATACTAATATCGATGCATTACCATCGGTACGTGTAAACTCAAAATGCTGACCTTGTACAGCACTGCTCAGTCCAAGAAAGAGCACTAAAGAAAGAGTAACTATTACAATTCGATTCATTTGAATATCCTTAATTAAAGAGGATTGTAAACTTTTCAATCTATACCAGGGCAACAAATAATATTGTCCCAGTCCCGGTGGGCTAATTTGCCCTAATTAATTTCCGACTTTTTAGAGAACTAAGTGACCTGTGCATGGCAAGCTAATTCAAGTTAATTATTTGCCTAAAATATAGTGTGACTATGGTCACATAACACTAAATAAAACAAACATATTGAAAAAGTAGCCCAAATATCAGTCAATTTATCATTGGAAAAATCATTTAGACAATGCACAAAATTTCATTAGAAGTAGGAATAATGCGTGCTGCTTATATCTATATTATGCATCAACTAAATGACTTTTCCTTAGAACCCGTTTAAGATACAAAAGAAATATTATATTATCAATATCTATTGCAAAACAACATTAATAATAACCTCATTATATTCTGTTAATTCATGACAAAAAGTTATTTGTATGGGCAACATTATCTGTTCATTTTGATAATACAGTACTTATCCATGAGTTCAATAATAGCGCAACAACGAAGTTTTAAATTAAAAATTTGATATTATATAAGGAGATGGACTTGAAAGAGTATTTTGGCTATGATGCCGAGCTTTATGACGCATATGTTGGTATGGAAGACGATGTTCCATTTTATGTTGAGATGGCAAGAAATGCTAAGTGGAAAGTACTTGAAATCGCATGCGGTACTGGGCGAGTATTGATTCCATCTGCTGAGGCTGGAGCATATATTTGGGGTGTTGACTTTTCGCTGGATATGCTAAACCTTGCCAAGCAAAAAGTCGCTGAGCTGTCCAGTGAAACTCAGAAGCGCATCACGCTAAGCCATGGCAATATGCGCACATTTGAGCTTGAGCATAAATATAACTTAATAACTATTCCATTCAGAGCATTTTTCCACATGCTTACGGTCGATGATCAGGTCGCAGCACTAATCTCCATTCACAAACACCTTGCAGATGATGGTAGGCTTATTTTTAATATCTGGGATCCAAGCATAGAAATAATTGCTGAACACGGGGAGAGTCTTGGTCAATCGCTGAAGATGTTTGTCAAGTTTAAGCATCCCGTTACCGGAAACAGAGTGGTTGGTTGGGGCAGTCGTAATTACATGCTGACCGAGCAAATACTTGAAGAAACTCGCCTTTTCGATGAACTAAACGAAGCTGGCAAGGTCATCAATCGCTATTACGTTCCGCTGCAAATACGCTGGGTGTATCGCTATGAGATGCAACATTTGTTAGAGCTTTGTGGTTTTGAGGTTGAAGCACTTTATGGTGACTTTAAAAGGGCGAATTCAGGCACGGTGGCGAGCAAATTTGGGTATGTAGGAAAGCCGAGTAGGCAGACAGTCAGTATTATAGTTATAATATTAATATTGGACGTCAATTTACATTGAATGATACATCAACTGAAGTCCGATATCCAATGATGTTAGAATAATATTGCATTAAGACCTCAATCAGGTATATTGTTTTACATGCAAAAGATGGTAACAAAGTTTTTCGGTCTCCATGATGGGGACACCAAACGAGCATTTTTAATGTTTGGTTATATCTTTATTGTAATTGCTACAATATTGATTCCGAAACCACTGCGAAATTCTCTGTTTATAACCAATCTCGGAGCAGATAAACTGCCCGTAGCATTCATTTTTGTATCTTTGGCATCTGTTCTTGTTATAGGGTTTTACACCAAGATCTCTAACCGTTTTACGCTCGGCAGATCCTCTTTATTGCTGTCAACATGATTGGCTGTTCCACGAGCAGCACTACATCACCAATTTTTGAAGAGCTTCCTCCAGCAGAAAGCAAAATGACTATGTCTGTGAGTGAAGAAATGCCCGTAAAGATAATGACAGCGCCATCTCGTAACTATTTAAGACCAACTGCAATGAGAGCAGTGTACAGCAACATATTGCAACGTGGGGGCAGAATTCAATTATCGTGGCGGGACAATTCTGGCGACGAGTTAGTCTTTCGAATTCAGCGCAGAACAGGCATTACTGAAGATTGGGTGTATGTAGGTACGGTGGACTCGAACATGACATCATATTTGGATTACAATCTTAGGGCAAATCAAACTTATTATTACCGAGTACAATACTCCAAAGAAGATTATAATTCACCATTTTCAAATATCGCCAGCGCGCGTGTTGGTGATTTCGATGCAGTTGCAGTAAAAAATACAAATTAAACAGTTATATGGCTCAAGGTATCAGCTGGTTGAATCGGAGGGGTTCAGTCATATTTAGAAAATGAATAAGGGTAACTATGCGTCTCTTAATGATATTAATAATTGCCCCTTGCTCACAGCCTGATTTGTTTTTACATGACATTGCTCAACAATGCTATCCATCGGAGCATTGATCTCGTTCTCCATTTTCATAGCCTCCATTACAATCAAGCTATTACCCTTTTTTACAGAATCACCGGTGGAGACGTTCAGTTTAATGATCAAACCAGGCATCAAGGCTTTGATTTCGCTCACGGAGTTGGATTGGCGTTTACTTTGACGCATTAGCGTATCCATCAACTTCCGCCGCTCGTCCTTTACAACAGCTTGAATTTCAAAGTTATTAATTTGTACATTCAAATTAATATCCTCTGCAGAAATATTAGCACTGTAGGTTTTGTGATTTATTATAAACGAAACGCTACTTTTACTGGTCAGCGGTGGAAAATCTAACTCCACAACCTCGCCATCGATTTTGACCTTTTTAAGGTTCTCTGATTCAAGGACTTCAACTTCATGCTTTATCCCCTTTAATTCAATATAGTATTTCAACTATTTTCTCTTATTGTCATTGCAATTTAATTATATTTTTTTTGGAGCATTATCGCAAGTTGCATCTTTGTAAGGTTTGAAGTACAAAAGCAATCCCTGTATTTCCATCAGCGTATGTCAAATTGTTTGCTTACTGCAAACCAGCAAACTCTTAAGCATAAAATATACTGGCTAAGAGTCTATATCCATGCACAAAGGCATATTTTGTTTGGATATTGAATTGAATATTGCAGGAAACTCGCCCGCTGGAATTCTCAATTGAAATGTGCTGCCCTGTTTATGCCCCAATCCATATAATTGAAGAGTATTTAGGCACTCAGATACTCCTTCACAAATATCCAATTGCAGGGCGATGGTAGATTGATCTGGGTTAATCTTAGAAATGAAATCAATAATTTCATCATAATGGCTGTAATCTTGATAGAGCGCATTCTCCACTGCGCGCAACCAAACGAGATCCAGTGAGACCTGCTCTTTTCCATCATCAGATAGATTAGCAATCCCGCTCTCCCGCGACCATTGCCAACGCTCAATTAAGGGTTGTTCGCGCTGGTCTGCGTTCAATCGATGTAGCAATAATAATTGTTGTTGAGTAATTTTTGAGCCTACCGATGCAAGCCCAAACATGGATAGAAAATTCTCCATCTTATCTTCCAGCTCATTACCGTTTTCATAAAATTTACCGGTCAAGTAATTACGCAATTTCGCGCAGAGTTTTGGCACAGCTTCAATTTCCAAAGCAATTAATCGCAACGAATGTCTAAATACAAATCCACCAAACCAAATGGAAAGCGTTTGTCCACTCCATATTTTATTCCAACCCAAGGGATATGATAGGGACAGATGTTGCGTTAAATGGTTATATGTAGAGCTATACCTTTTAGCTTGAATTAGCTCAACCGTTGAATTGTAAACGCTGTTTTCAATTTGGTTATTGTTATGTAATTTCGCCAAGATCTGTCGAACTAATGGGTCTATTTTCAAACCGAGGTGTCACGATCTTTCATCACTGTAACCATAGCTATTGCCACCCCCGCAGCATGAGAAATAGTTATCAAACACGACCTCCATCCTACTCGCACAAATTCAGTCTTGGCTCCTCCATGAAGAACAAAATATGGGCGACCATTGAGCTGGTTTAGGATCTCAATATCTGTCCATTTTATCCCGCGTAATCCTGTGCCAATAGCCTTAACAAAAGCCTCCTTAGCGGCAAAACGACCTGCCAAGGATGTAAATTTCCCTGCACATATCACCTGCTCACGCGATGTATAAATTCGGTTGGTAAATCTATCTCCCCAATCCATCACCAATCGATCAATGCGCGCAATGTCCACGATGTCAACACCCTGACCAAAATCGCTGGGGGTGAGTAAGTCTGATGGAATTTCAGAAATGTTACTGCTCATGGTGAAATTATCCTGCTCGAATAAGGTATTTCAAATGGACATTTTGAATTTGCTTTGGCGACAACTCTTAGCGTATCATCAATGGACTCTATACTAATATCCCAGCCCTTACGGCTATAGTTTCCGGTAATAAGTTTGTTTTTATCAATAATTTCTGAAATTGATTTCTGGTTATGTCCTGTACGCTTGATGAAAAAATTTAAATCTAAAGACAATTTCTTCACCAATTGGTCCACCTTTGATAATTCGTCATATCGGCGAGCATATTGTGGGTTAAATCCGCGCAGTCTGCCCAAAACCTTTGGGTCGTGTTTAGCCGCAAATGCGAAGTATCTAAGTCCATCATCTCCAATCAGATCAATGTACTCAATTCCCCTTGACCAAGCAATATTTAGGGCTTCATTTTTAAGACCAACATCTCTGATGATTATGCTATCCAAAATATCCACTACTTCTTGTGAGCGCTCCTTTTCACGTGAAATTATATTGGCTGACTCGAGTAAAACCTTTGCACTTGCATTGGTAGAATTTGAGTGGTTATCATCATGGAATTTCAGCTCAGCATAAGCAAACCCCCTATCGCCTGAAATTAAATGAGCCTTTGCGCGCAAAAGCCGTAATCGCCCCTCACTCTTTTTTGATATGTCCAAACTATCGAGCAGTTCAATCGCTGTTTCAAATTCATATGCTTGAATCATATCTTCAGCCTGTGTCAAGACATCCGTCTGACATCCGTTAGCAATCACCATAATACACGATATAAATAAAATGAAATATTTCAATTGAAGATCAAAAGATAATGTTTATTCACTTTAATATGGCGGAGAAACTGGAATTATCCTGTAATTTCGTATTCAAAAAAATAATTAATTTGTTCGTCAGATGCTCCCTGCCTCAATTAAACATGAAACACGGACGATAAAAAGCCCGTGTTTCATGAAAATAATTGTGAAAATTAACCATCTTATTCATTATTAATATGAGAAATGTATGGTTATTTACCTCTCAGCCTATCGATAAGCTTGGTAATGTTCTTGTCGGCATCTTGATTTGCCAGTGAAAATCCGCCAAACCCATAAATGGATCTAAACAGAAACTCAATAAGACCCAATCTGAAGGATTTCTGACTTCATCCAATGTTAATTTGGCTTTTGAAACCTTGTCAGTAGCATTTAGCAGCTCTTCAAATTTCTTAAGGAGAGGTGAATCGTAATACTCATAAACCAAACGTGCTGTGCTGTTACTGACTCCTCTTTTTCCTTTGATGCCCGGCATTGCATCCGGTGCTTCTTCAGCGCGATCATGGTTGTCAAACCATAACTCAACAGCGGGATGATAGGGAAGATTTGCAATTGCATCACCCCTTTTTACTTCAACAGATCGATCTTCAATATCGTGAGGATTGGCAAAAATAACCTGCTCTATATTCTCCATTAATGTAATGAAGGTTGCACAAGTCACTCCGCTTAAGCTCGGTCGTGTAATCAGTCTCAAATCTCTATTCCTCGAATTTACATTTACAGTAAATTTAACAAATACAAGCTATTATAGTAAAAATAATTGCTTGGCAAAAATTGTTTGTTGAATAATTAAAATCTAAATTTCGCCTAAAGTCCATAACAGAATTGTCTTCTGCCCATGAAGTCTGTTTTCCGCTTGATCGAAAACTACAGATTTTGCCCCGTCCATGACCGCGTCCGTAATCTCTTTACCTCGTTCGGCGGGCAGGCAGTGCATTACTATTGAATTTGGATTGGCATTCTGTAAAAGCTTCTCGTTAATTTGAAGGGCTTTCAAACTATCCGCTCTCGCCGCAGCTTCGCTTTTCTCACCCATTGAAGCCCAAACGTCTGTGTATAATATATCTGCTTTGTCAGCGGCTTCTGCGGGGTTATCAGTGATGGTAATTCTTCCGCGGGCAGTCTCCAACGCATCCTCGACAAATTTCTTACCGGGGTGTGTATCTGCAGAAGTGGCTATCCACAGGTCAATATCCAACAATTTTGCTGCATTGATCCAAGATCTTGCCATGTTGTTGCCATCACCAAAATAGGATAACTTTAAACCCTCTATCCTACCAAACTTTTCACGTATGGTCAACAGATCACAAAATATCTGACAGGGATGAAGCTTATCGGTTAAGGCGTTAATAATAGGGATATCAGCCTCTCTGGCAAGCTCCTCAATATCACTTTGGTGGTATGTTCGGATAACAATTACATCGAGATAACGGGATAGCACCTTGGCAGCATCGGCGATGGATTCGCGCACGCCAAGCTGAATTTCCTGATCAGTGATAAAAATCGAACCCCCGCCCAATTGCATCACGCCCGTTTCAAAAGAAATTCTTGTTCGGAGCGATGGCTTGTGAAATATAAGTCCTGCCATCTTACCGCTAAAAAATTGTGGGCATACTCCGGCGGATGTCTGCTCCTTCAGGCGAATTGAATACTCAATTAAGTCAAGCAACTCTTGACGGGACAGATCATCAATAGCAAGAAAACTTCGAACCGAATCGCTCATTTAGACTCCACTTACAGTAATACAATTATTGGTGAACGATTGTATTATAATTATTTGGACAAACACAATCTTACAAAGATAGTAATTTTCTTCATTTTATTCCATATGAGCATAAGAAATTTCGGCTTTTCTTACTTTTTTAAGCCCAATAATCGAAAATGTTTTACATAATAAAACAGCCCAATAGTTTAACTATTGGGCTGTTCATAATAACCGTGAGGAAATGTAAGTAATCTATGCTAACGCATCAAGACCAGTTTACGCGTGGCTGATTGGACACCCGCAGTTACCTTCACGAAGTAAATACCACTTGAGTAGCCACTCGCATCAAACAGAAAATTCTGTGAACCAATACCCTGTCTGCTCTGTTCAAACAGGTCAATCATCCTGCCATCAACACTATAGATACCAATGGAAACCTCAGATGCTTCTGGTAGGTTGTAAGAAATCGTAGTGGTTGGGTTGAACGGATTTGGATATGCTCCATCAATCCTGAAATCACTGGCGATAATGTCGCTGCCATCGGGCACACTGTTTTCACCAACATTAAAGAAAATCGGAATCTCCTGCATATTGCCAACTGCATTGTGATAGAGTTCAAGAATTACATGATATTCCCGCTCAGGCATGCCTTCAGTGTAGAAATTCAGCTTGAAGGGTTGTGTATCTCCTGCAGGAATCTGACCTGATTTGGGTTCATAACTGATCCAAGTCAAATTCGGTCCGAGTTCCCAGCCTTTTAGGTAATCATTTGGTGAGCCTTTTATCACCGCTGCAAATGTCCAAATTAGCGGGTTATAAGCTTTTGTGATTGTACAACCCTGTGGTTTGTTTGCGACCATATTTAATCCATCAAACTTCAGAGCTTTCACTAGTCGAATATCGCCTGTTTCTGGACTCATTTTAAAAAGCAATAGATTTGTGCTATCAATAGGGTTTTCATAACTTCCGAAAAGATATAGGTTATACCCATCCTCATCCTCAGGAAACCATGTCATACCATAAGTTCGGATATTGTCTCCAACTACTTGGTATACATTGATTTCATTGCCATCGAGGTCGCTTTCAATAATAGCTCTGCCTGTTGTAGTTTTAGAAAAAATTGTTCCTCTTTCAGGTGACCATGCAAGGCATTGTGTTCTGTTGAACGGAGCGGGAATAGTGTCTATGCCGACACCTTCCGTCGTTAACTCAATGAATACATTTCCTTCAACAGCTAACAGATTTTCGCCCTTGGGCTCAATTCCAAGATATCCAGTAGCAGAAGTGGAATCTACGGTGTGTTGATCAAAATTACCTACATAGTTCCCATCTTTGTCGATCTTATAAATCTTGTGTGGAAATTGTCTTCGTATTAGTTGTCCAGTAATATAAAAAGTATCATTTAAGAATGCCACACCATATATCCTTGAATCATCCACACTGTCTCCGACTGCAAAGTCAAACAGCATATCCCAAGCTCCGTCTCTCCGCTCTGGTTGTTCAACTTCGTAGTTTATATTAAAACTATAGTCAAGCGGACCGTTTCCTTCGTTCAATACATTAAATACGGTGCTATCAGATTGTCCAGGTAAAACGGAAATAATGATATCCTCACGGTCAATACTGAACGTCGGATAGGTCATTTGGAAATCTTTTTGAGTAACTTCGTCCTCTAGGATTTGAATATCAACTTCAACGTCATTGTTAAAATAGCGTTTCTGTGCGATCACGGAATATGTCCCAACGGGTGCTATCTCAATAAAGTAATTTCCATTCGCATCTGTTTTATCAAAGAATCCAGTACCGTCAAGCATGACACGCACGTCTTCCATGGGTTCGCCATCTTCAACTGCGGTGACATTTCCTCGAACACCGCCAATTTCCTGAATGAGACCTGTGGTGAAGCGGACAGACATACCATCGTCAAGTTCGTCAAGCATTCCCTCTGCGCGAGGATCCCAAACATCCGCATGAGTTAATGTCATCTCGTCTTTGCGATCCGGCGAGCCAAAGCCGATGGTAACATCTTCCTGCTCGAGATCGCGTCCAGGTCCTTGGCGACCTCGTTCTGCCTTATAAACAAACTCAAATTCGCAATCCCCGGTTATAGTCGGACGAGCATCTCGTTCGTACAGGTGAACGGCAAATGTTGGAGGACTTCCCCCACCAGAAAAGTCTCGCCACTCAATTATGAATCTGCTGGTTTCAGCATCGTACACGGTAAGCACATCACCATTCCAAAGATCAGTCCAATATGGAGCTAACATTGATGGCGGTGCGAGTCCACTACCAATTTCCTGATTGTTCCAGCCCACATGCTCAGTTCTTCCAAAGCAGAGCCATCCATTTGATCCAACCGTTATGTTGCTATACTGTGTGCTAAAGTATGTGAACTCAAATGGCAATTCAATTACTCTGTTGCTTCCCCCTGCTCCACTTGGTGTAGGAGCATCATTGACATCGTGCAGATTTAAATCGTTTTGGCCTTCGACCCAATCATATGTCGGATCCATATTGCCAGTTGTATCACGACTGTCGAAAGCCCAATAACCATACTCTGTTGGTCCCTGAGGTGCTGTTTCCGGGCTGCCCACCATGATAATATCAAATTCAAGACTGTCTTTTCGTCCATCTTCATCAGAAATCAGCAATCCAAAAGCAATAGCTCTGTTGGTGTACATGTCTTCGGCTGCATAAATGATGAATGGAGATTGTACGTTCGTTACATCTTCATCTATTGGTAAATCCCCAAGAAATGCTTCGGAACGGCGGATTTGAATTTTAGGATCATTACAGAAAAGCGCCGAATTCAGGTCGTTAGAATCGAATGTTCCATCGTTGACAAGCGTTATTAAAAGTTGTTCTTCGCTGTCTGGCTCAAGTTCAACATCCTCACCAATGAAAACGTGTTGTGCTAAGGTAAAGTTATAGCCGTAAACCGTTTGTACAAATCCTCCATCCATTTCTGTTTCACCATGCACTGTGGTAAGAATAAACTCGATTTTCTCAAATTTTGGTGTTCCAATTGCAACGTTGATAATGAAAGCCTGTTCATTTGTGGTGGACTCACCAGCAACCATAGCGTTCCAGTTGGCTTCATCTCGTTCTAATTCAATGTATGGTGAGGTTGTGCTGAGTACACCAGAAATTTCCTCGCTGTCTTGGGTGCCAGTATTTGTCAGCAAAATACTAACTTCTACTGTCTCCCCAGGATTTAGATCACCATCATCATTTCCATTACTTTCGCCCTCATTATCATCGGAGTATGTAACTTCCGTGATTGAAGCGAATACCGACGGTCGGACTACAGTAAAGCTCTCTAATATTGGAACAATATTATCGCCGGTAATGGTCAGGGAATACTCGTCAATTGGTAAAGATTCAACATTTAAGCTAATCTCACCATTTTCATCAGTATAGCCACCATAGCGAATTTCACCATCTTCGCCATCCGCATATATGTGTACATATATCGGAGGTAATTCCTGATTTTCCTCTACTGCTGAAATCACTGCTTGGATAATTGTCGATCCAAACGGGACTTCGGCTTCAAATTCGATTTCGACAGACTTTGGATCACGAGTCCAAACTTGCATTCCCGGATCACCCATCAAGTTGTAAGTATAAAAATAATAACCAACTGTATGTCCGTCGCCGAGAGTTCTATAAGATGGTAGATTTCTAAGCAGAGCCATCTTTGCTGCCGCACACATCACTCCCAAAGTTCTTACGTCTTTGTTATACAAGACGTTAAAAAATTCTGCATCGACAATGTTGTTAAACCAAGTGTGGGTATACAAATCGGTTGGTCCGTAACAGGCTATGCCACCCTTAGGGGTATCACCTGACCATGCTCGCAGGAAAGTTTCAGCCCTACATTCGGGACGTTGATCATTAAAGGTGTTCGTAAAATCATTGGTGCCACAGACCATTCCGCCAACAACCGGTAGCATCCAACCGTTTGTTAGTTGGTTTATGTGATTGGGTAAGAAATCACCCCAATTGTTATAGCCACGAAAATTTATGAAACCTACTCCCTCATTAATCCCATCTATGATGGAATTTATATTCGGGCGTTCGCCCTGATGATAATCTGCATACGCTTCAGTAATTCGATTGCGACTATAACCGTAATTTACCATCATCTCACGGACAGCTATATTGCATGCAATGCATGACTGTACACCGTTAGCTATCATAGTTCCACCTTCAACCCATGGCTCTTCAATGAAAGGATCACTTTCGTATCCAACAATCTTGGCAACCATAGCTTCAAGATGCCTATCTAATGCCGCAGGTAATCGACCGATAAACCCCTCCGGGATCCATTCTCCATATGCTCCCTCGCTATCCCAATCTACATATTGATTATCCGAAGCATTCCAACTGATATTAGGTTGAGCTCTATAACAAGGTACAATAAGATCGCCATCTTGGTCGCCTGCAAGAATCACGAAATTTGGTGGAATATCCCATTCATCCCAGGCATTTTGTAAATATTCGTTGATATCCCCTCTCCCATTGCCAATATCCTCCATATGCGCTATAGTTACTATAAAGCCCTTTTTACGTTTCCATTCTAACAATGGCTCCAGTATTTCTATTACTCTTTCATCACGAGCAACAAAAACATAGTGACCAAGATTATCCTGTCGGGAGGCAAAATCGTCTCGGATAGGTGAGCCACCATTTAGCGCACGATCTAACTCACGGTAAACCGGTGCAGACCGCCTGCTCATGTCGTTATTAAATTTAGGGGAAGCTTCAAAGCTGACACTTATCTCAATATCTTCATATATACGAAGTTGCTTTTGGGCAGCGTTGTACTGATACGGGAAAATATCTACGAGAGCCATATATTTAGTTCCCACGAGTATTGGCTCAGATACTGAAGCCGTCTCGGTGGGGTAATAAAAATCTCTTGCAGTATAGGCAATGGTTTGTGGTGCTGGTTCAGCGATGTTTGGATTATCATCATTAACATGAGGGAAAGGTGCGATATTGATGTCACTGATATAACTTTCCGAACCGGTAAAGAAGCTGATTGAAGGTGTTGTTCCTGCGGGAACTTCGATCCATCTGCTAAATGTGGGTAAAGCTGGCAACCCTGGTTCACCAGTCAAACCATCGGTTTGTGCCTCTAATTCAACAAACTCTTGATCCTTAATTCTTACTGAGCTTATTTCCAAACTGGGAGTTTGTATAGTTATGGTATATCCGGCAGATCCATTGTTCTCGATCGAAACAATATTTTCAACTCTGGCTTCTTCAGCCAGTGCAGACACTGTAATGCCTCCTACCAAAATAACTGCCATCAATATCAAATGATAGTTTTTCATCAAGAAATTAATTAGATTTTTTTTCAACGATCTCATACTTTTAGCTCCCGGTTATTTAATATGTACCCAATACCCTGGTTCTTTTATCTGCCAAGTTTGTCGTGCTCAGCGTTCAGTGTAGCCAGCCTCTCTTTAGCTTTGCGCTCTGAATCTTCTGCACGAAGCTTTGATTTTATAGCCGCCGTCCTTGCTTCCTGAATGCGTCCATCTTCGCTTAGTTCAATAGCTTCCTGAAAAAGCTCTTCAGCAGCCATAAAATCATCGGTTGCATATGCATCCGCACTTACATCAGTGGCAGCGTCAAGGGCAGCCTCTGCTCTTCGCAACTCACGCTCGGCGGTGGTGTCACAACCAACCGTTGTAAATGATACGACAATTATTAAAAATGTAAGTAGTGCGTTAGAAAATCGCAACATCATTCTCCTCCTATTAAACTATGAATTATGTAGTTATCACAAAAATTTGCAATATTGGTAACCCAGATCGAGACAGCGTTTCAAACATTTTTGTAAATCTTGTAATCGCAGTCTTTAGAACAAGATTACCAAACACCGGTACTTTCAAGATGAATCCATCCCACCAATACTCTCCTTTGTCGGTATTTGTGTACATAGTAAATGCCGTTATACCTCCACCGAGAACGATAATCAGCAGCCACCAGAATTTTTTAAGAAAATTTGCTAATCCTATAAGTATCATGGTAGGCAGCGGAAGATCCATTCCAATTTGTTCAAAAATACCAGCAAACCTCGGAACCACGAAGGCCGTCAGTACTAGAAATGCGATGACCATCATCGATACAACCATTATAGGATACCGCATAGCCCCCTTGACACTTTTGCGAATATCAATATCACGTTGCATCATCAAGGCTATTCTGCCCAGCACCTCGTCAAGCACACCACCCACTTCACCAGCTTTTACCGTTGCCACATAAAGCTCGCTGAATACTTTGGGATGTTTTCCCAATGATTCCGAAAAGTCATTCCCTGCAGCAATGTCGGATGCAACTTCAATTAAGACCTCGCTCCAAGCAGGGTTTTCCGCCTGACCTGACAATGTTTCCAAACTTGATAATATTGGAACACCCGCTTTCAGTAAAGTAACTAATTGGCGGGTAAAGTCTATCACGTCACGATCAGTGACTTTTTTTCGCTTTTTTTTAGTTATTGGTACATTAACATTTGAAGCACTCTTTGTCTTGGAATCGGAATTATCCTCGATGTGAAGTGGCATCAGGTTCTGGCTCTCAAGTGACTCGGAAGCCTTGTCTATACTTGAAGACTCCAATATTCCCGTAACTTCTTGACCATGGTCATTAACCGCTACATATTTAAATGACGGCATAGAAAGACCGCTCAATCAGAATTTTGCTAATAAAAAAATCCATTTACTAAAGATTAATTCTTTGTTCCAAATTGACTTAAATTATACTCTTCAATTTTATTATACAGCGTAGTACGACCGATTCCAAGGTGCTTTGCCGCAATAGAAATATTTCCTTCTGTCGATAGAAGTGCTGCTGATATTGCCTCGGCCTCTAACTCTTTAAGCGGCTTTATACCAATGCTTTGTGTGGTTAACTTTTCCCCTGTAATTGACATCATTTCGGTACCAACGTTTTTATTTTTCCACTCTAATTGTATTGGAAAATCCGCTTCTGTTAACCTGATATTCTCCGACAATATCAACGCTCGTTCTACCGCATTTTCCAACTCACGGATATTTCCCGCCCAAGGGTATTCTTGCAAAATACGAATAGCACCGGAATTAATATAACGCACTTGTCGAGTATTTCTAAGGCATGAACGCCTGAGAAAGTAATAAGATAATAATGCAATATCTTTAATTCGCTCTGCAAGTGAGGGTAAACTGATTGGAAATACATTGATTCGATAAAGTAAATCCGTACGGAATTTTCCTTCCTGCACCATCGCATCCAAATCGCGATTGGTAGCTGTAATCAATCGCACATCAACCTTAATAGGCTCTATTCCACCTACGCTCTCGAATTCACCATACTCGATAACTCGCAATAATTTAGCCTGTAGCACTGGGCTCATCTCACCAATTTCGTCGAGGAAAAGCGTTCCATTATGTGCAAGCTCAAATTTTCCCGGCACTCGGTTAACCGCGCCGGTAAACGACCCCTTTTCATGCCCGAAAAATTGGCTTTCCAACAAACCCTCAGGCACGGCAGCACAGTTCACGGTTAAAAATGGCTTCTGACTACGATCCCCTGTCTCATGAATCATTCTTGCAACAAGCTCTTTTCCAGTACCACTGTTTCCTGTAATCAAAACGGGTACGCGACTGTTCGCTACTTTATTAATTTTCTCATAAATGTCATTTACCATCTCTGATACGCTGAGCATACGATCAAACCCATAACGGTTTTTAAGCTCGCTTTTTAATTTTTTAATCATGCGATTTCGACGCTCGCCAATGATAAATTCTTCACAGATAATTTCAAATTCATCTTTCATGCTGTGGATATTCATTGGTGCTGGATATCCAAGCGCTCGAATTTTTTTGACCTCGACATCGGTAGCTTTTTCCGCTATTGGCAATAAGGTCAGATCCGGTTTCAGCCTTTTTAATCGCTCAGCCAATCCCAATCCACTGAATAGAGGTAAATGCAATTGCAATATGATAATATCGTAATCTTGCAATCCCAACATCTGTAATGCTGTGTCAGCAGTGGATGCGCGATCGATTTTCACCTCGACTTGCATATACTTCTTCACAAGATTATAGGTCTTTCGGTCGGCATCAACAACCATTACCCTATATGGACTCTTTTTGGTTATGTATGACTGATCCAGAATTTTTGCCGTTATCATATGTCTCGCAACTCTATGGAACGTCGCCCGAGTTTAACCGGTAATAATAGTATCAAGAGGTTTACACCTGTAACGCAGATAATAGCAATCAGTGCTTTGCCCGCGGGAAATGGTCCATTGCCGAGCAAATATATAAAATATCCGCGAGCAGGCCAGGCAAGAATCGCAACCATTACAGCTACGTACAACAGGCTGAGCACCACTGTAAGTATTCCACCTGGAGTTGAGGCTATTTTCATGGGGCTTTCTTCTTTGAAATTTGGAAATAACGCTCCCATTCCGATTCCAAGCCCGGTTAATGCTGCTCCCATCAGGAAGGTACCAACAGTTGTAAGGGTCATCATCGCTGAGGTAACGTTTAATACTCGATTGGTAAACCATACTATCATTTCACACAATCCCATGAATACTACAAATGCGAGGAAAAATTTCTCCCAGAATAACAGATTAACCGATACAGGCGAAGATCGAACTTTCCAAAAACTTTTACCCTCCAAGCTAATCAATGGATAGACGAATCGTACAGACAAAGTTGCAAGAATAAATCCGGTAAAAGCAAAGTTTAAGAACAGTATCAAGGTTTTCCAAAATGGATTGTCAAAATCTAATCTGCTGGAAACATAAACCAAGTTTATTAAATATACAAGTAGGAAAGCAACCAAGATGAGAAACTGTCCCCATTGACTTGGATTTCGCCCGAATTGTAATAAATCTTTACGTAACATAGCATTAAGAGGATTAGGCAACCATCCACGTGTAAATCGCTGTGCTTTAATCGCTTGCGTTGAGCTACCTCTATTGCCAGCAATTTCGTTAAACACCCTCCAACTTTTATAGTATATTACACCGAGTGTGACGCTCAGCCATTTTAGCCAGACTGCTGAAGTCAATGTTAATAAACACATAAAGAACATCGATCGATTTAGGTCATTTCTGGTAAATCCGGTTAGTGCATAAGAAAGCCAATTTGAAGGCAGTGCAAGATTGCGCTGATCTTGACTTAATGAAGCAAGATATCTTTCCACGGTAGAAGTCCGAGCTGCTCCCTGTACAATAAGATTATCATCACGGTTTAGAGCAATGAATGCCAACGAAGCAACCATTACAATAATAACGAACAACATCGATATTTTTGGTGAAGTCTTCCGTGCCAAATAAACCAATCCCGCAAGCAACGCTACACCAATTTCTGCGGATATAATTACCATAGGAAGAAGTCCTAATATTATGAGCATCAGAATATAAAGCCAGGACAACTTATAAACTAAACCCCATGCTACAATTATTGGAATACCCAAAACAGCGAGCGACCAGGAACTATAAACTAAATTATCCAAGAAGCGACTGATAAAAACAGATTGTGATGATACTGGCTTGGAAAAAAGAAATGATATTTCATCAGAGCGGTAAATTGTCGCTATTCCAGTGATCAGATTACTTACAACTAACATTGCGAAAACAGTGGTCAGTGTAATATTTAGGATACGCAAAAGCAATGGTTGCCCAATTCCCTCAATTTCTAACAATTTGCTAAACATATTGTAAAAGAAAATCGTCGAACCCACGCTGAAAGCAACTATTACAAATAACGAGAGAAACTTTCCTATACGTACAGCTTTGTTGTCAAGTGCGATTGATCCCCAGAGTATCCGAACTTTCCAACCGATACTGGTACGAGGAAAATTGCTCAACTATTGCCATCCTCACTTGTTAATGATAGGAAAACTTCTTCAAGCGGTACATGGCCATCAGTTAGCTGTGCCATGTTTTCCAACTTAACAACTACACCAGATTTAATAATGGCAACACGATCACATAATTCTTCTGCGTTTGCCAAAGTATGAGTTGAGAGAAAAACTGTCCCGCCATTACTACAAAAATCTGTCATTATTTTTTTTACCAGCTTTACTCCAGCCGGGTCAAGTCCAACCATTGGCTCATCGATAAGAATTACCTTTGGTTTGTGCAGAAAAGCCGAAGCCATCACAATTCGCTGCTTCATTCCATGTGAATATTCGCCCGCTCGCCGGTCTGCCCAACTTCCAATACCAAACCCTTCGCAGAGTTCCTCCACCATCGCAATAGTGTCGCTATTTGACATGCGATATAACCCAGCACAATAATGAAGAAATTCTCTGCCTGTCAGGCTTTCATAAATGTATGGGCTCTCTGGAACAAAACCGATTAATCGTTTTGCCTCAAGTGGATTGTCATCTACATCATAACCACAAATTTTCACATTTCCGGCAGAAGCCCGCACCAAACCAGCAGCAATTTTCATTGCAGTTGTTTTGCCAGCTCCATTCGGACCGAGGAATCCAAATAATTCACCAAATGGAATGGCAATATTTAGATTGTCAACCGCCAATGAGTTACCATAATTCTTGGATATCCCATTGAATTCAATTGCAATAGTAGATAGCATAATTTTATATTAATAACCCGAGTGTAATTAATTCAACATGTAAATATAAATTTTCCACAGTATAAGGTCAATTATAGCGAAATTGATTTAGTAGAAATATATCCACATAAGATAACCTTACAGATTAATAAAGTCAAATTGTCATTTTATTAGATTTATTAAGATGATAATATATAATTATATTTTAATACTCTTGACGGCTTATCCTAAAAGATATATATTAAGTGTTCTTATAATTAATTATCATCATGATTAAGGCGGGATTATTCCTGTTAAGAATTAAAGAAATATTAGGCCCCATCGTTCAGTGGTTAGGACACGAGGTTTTCGACCTCGCAACGGGAGTTCGATTCTCCCTGGGGCTACACCCGAGCCGACACAGTCGGCTCTCTGTTGTTTTGGAGTTGATTTGATGCAAGTTTTCATTTCTATTTCCCTTCCTGAGGAGTTACAAAATGTTATTTTCAAAATTCAGGGCGAACTCAAACCTTATCACGAGAATCGTATTAGTTGGGTGCGTCCGCATCTTTCACACATTACTCTGAAATTTCTGGGTGAAGTTGCTGAAAATGAAATTCCCGATATAACTAATGTACTCGGGGAAATCGCCTTAATAAATTCGCCAATTGACTTAAATATCACAGAAATCGGCGGATTTCCCAACGTAAAGAATCCACGCGTATTATGGCTTGGAGTTGATGGCGGAAATAACTTGGAGGGGCTACGCGATCAAGTAGAATCGAAAATTAATAAGCTTGGATTCAAAAAGGAAACAAAACAATTTAATCCTCACCTAACTTTGGGTCGCGTTAAACATCTTGAAAGAGGAACAAAGATGATCGCAAAACTCACCTCGATTAATACTCCATCTATTATATGGAAGGCAACTGATATTAAGTTGATGTCAAGTCAACAAACTCCAAGGGGAGTAAATTATAAAACCCTGACGATATCTAAGTTCGGACAAAGTGATTAGACAATATAGTAATTTATCACTATCTTGAAATTATAATAATGAACATTTTATTATTAATTTCATTCGGGATTATCAAAAATCACTAAAATAAAACTACTGAACATTTGATTTCTGATATATATTTGTTAAGATGATAATCAGTCAATTATAAATTAAAGGGAAATTAAAGTGGCAGTAAAAAAAAGTATTACCGGTGCATCATCCAAAGGACAGCTTTCATCGCGCAATCGTGATCTCGAGCTGGCAATGGCAGAGATTGAAAAGAACTATGGTCGCGGCTCCATCATGCGACTTGGAGATGAGAGTATGCGGGTTCGAGTCAACGTCATTCCAACCGGATCATTATCACTTGATGCTGCTCTCGGCGTAGGCGGGCTACCACGTGGCAGGGTTATAGAAATATTTGGACCCGAATCATCGGGGAAGACAACTCTGGCTCTGCACATTATTGCCAATTCCCAAAAAAGAGGCGGAAACGCCGCATTTATTGATGCTGAACATGCCCTTGATCCAATCTATGCTGGAAACCTCGGAGTTGATACCAAAAATTTATTAATATCGCAACCTGACACAGGTGAACAAGCTTTAGACATCGCCGAAACGCTGGTCAGGTCTGGTGGATTGGACGTAATTGTAATCGATTCTGTGGCTGCATTAGTACCAAAAGCTGAGATCGAAGGCGATATGGGCGATCAACAAATCGGGTTGCAAGCTCGGTTGATGTCTCGTGCTTTACGAAAATTGACAGGGACTGTGTCCAAATCAAATACTTGTTTTATATTTATCAATCAGATCCGCATGAAAATTGGAACAATGTGGGGTAATCCAGAAACCACCCCCGGTGGAGTTGCGTTAAAATTTCATTCGACTGTCCGCATGGAAATTCGCCGGATAGGTGCTATCAAAGACGGCACTAACATGATCGGTAATCGTACTCGGGTTAAAGTGGTTAAAAACAAAGTCGCACCGCCTTTTCGTGAAGTAGAGTTCGACATCATATATGGTCAAGGTATCTCTTACATAGGCGAAATTGTGGACTTAGGAACAGAACATGCTGTTCTAAAACGTGCTGGCACTTGGTATTCATACGGCGAAGAACGACTGGGGCAAGGCAGAGACAGGGTTATTAATTTCCTAAAAGATAATCCTGATATGTTGGAGGAGATTGAAGTTAAGGTCCGAGAAAAATTGGCGATCCCAACCGTTGATCAATTAAACGAGGATTAGTTCAAGCCTAAGATTGTTTATGTTAGACATGTTATTTTGACGAAATCAGAACTAAAAAATAAGGCACTCGGAATGCTGGCGCGGCGATCTTTGACTAAAAAGGAATTGAAAGATCGTCTGAAAAAATTTGAACCAATTGTTGATGTAGTTTTACAGCTTATTGATTATCTTGATTCTAAAGGATTTATTGACGAGGCAGGGATAATAGAAGACAAGATCATTCTGGGTAAAGAGAGCAAATTATACGGACGTATGCGTATAATGCTCGAATTAAGAAAACGTGGGTTACAACCTGAGATAATTGCTGATTCCATAAATCAATTTTTCCCACTTGACGAAGAGTTTGATGTAGCTTTCAAATTCGTTCGCAGAAAATTAAATTCTATGGGGGGTGTGAGCGGACTCAGAAGGTATCGCAGACTTGCAGGTGCATTACAGAGGCGCGGTTTTTCTGGAGAGATAATCGCCCGTGCGCTGGAACAATCTGGTATTTCAAGATTTGACGAAGCGGATACGAATATAGAATTTCAATAAAAAGAGGATAATTATATGCTCGCCAACCAGCGAACTATTGATAAACAGGGAAAATTTGACGGCATTGGTCTGCATACCGGTGTGGTTTCCAGCATGATATTCTGTCCCGCACCAGCAGGTTACGGAATAAAATTCGTACGAACTGACCTTGAGGGTTCCCCTGAAGTTCATGCCCACATTGATAATGTCATTGATATTCGAAGAGGCACTATTATCAAACAGGGTGATGCAGTTATCCATACTGTCGAGCATGTGTTGTCAGCTATTGCCGGATTACAAATCGACAATATAAAAATTGAACTTACCGCCGAAGAGCCTCCTGCGGGTGATGGCAGTCCCCTCCCATTTGTAGAGGTTCTTGAAAGTTGCGGGATCGTCACTCAGAATGCTCCAAAATACTATCTTGAAATTGATAAAACTATGACTTATCACGATAAAGAACGCAAAATTGACATCGTGGTAGTTCCATCTGACCGATTCCGTATAACATATATGATCGACTATCCGGATCCGGTGCTCGGCACTCAATATACTACCATGTATGACCTCGAGGATGAATTTAAGAGTGAGTACGCCCCTGCCAGAACATTTTGTATGGTTTCAGAAATCGAGCAGCTACTCGCCGCTAACCTGATAAAAGGCGGAAGAATTGATAACGCTGTAGTTTTTGTCGATAAGCTCCCTTCTCAGGAAAAAATAGATGAAATATGTAAGCGGTTGGGAATTCCTCCCGGTTTAAAAGTTTCCGAGAGTGGATTTTTTGCCAATGTCAAAACTAGATTTCCCAATGAACCTGTACGACACAAAGCAGTTGACTTAATCGGTGATTTGGCATTACTCGGTGTGCCGATTAAAGGACACATCCTTGCCGCTCGCGCGGGTCACGCCTCACATATTGAGGTGGTAAAAATGTTGTACAAAGACCTCTCACAGAAAAAAATGCAGGCGAAGTACCAAACTTCGCAATCTGATGATTTCGTCTTTGACATTAATGCGATTCACAATATTTTGCCTCATCGCTACCCGTTTTTGATGGTGGATAGAATAGTTGAGCTTCGACCCGGCGAGTGGGTCTCTGGCATAAAAAATGTAACTATAGGTGAACCATTTTTTGAAGGTCACTTCCCAGGTCGTCCGATCATGCCAGGGGTGTTGATTGTAGAGGCTATGGGGCAAGTCGGGGGCATATTGCTTTTGAATACTACAGCAAAGCCCGAGGAAAAGTTGGTATATTTTACTGGTTTAGACAAGGTAAAGTTTAGAAAGCCTGTAGTACCGGGTGATCAACTGAGCATAAAAGTTGAAATGATAAAGTACAGACGCGGCTTATGCAAGATGAAAGGACATGGGTTTGTGGGTGGAAAGCTTGTTGCCGAAGCGGATATGACTGCGGTGGTGGTTGATAGGTGAGACTTAATAAATTCAATAGTACCATTGAACAAACATACATACTTAGCGTATATTATAATAGGATGTTAAATGTGGACTGAGATTTGGTGTAATTTTGTTAACAACTCTGGCACAATAGGTACTTTTGTGCCTTTAGCAGGATTTACAATTACAATCGTCACTATTTTCAAAATAAAAAGGCTGCAAATATTGCCAAAAATGCTTCCGAGGAGACAATTAGGAAACTTTCTTATATTGATATCGATAAAGAATTATCAGCATCAATTGAGATAGCAGATGAAATCAAAACGCTTATTGGACTTAAAGCTTGGCATTTGTTACCAGATAGATTATCTTTTTTTCTAAGGAGAGTAATAAAAATTACACATATTGATGACACTATTATCAAATCTCATGATAGAGAATTACAGAACATTATTGGACACACTAAAGCAGCGGTAAAAAGCTTATCTAAGAATTTAGCGGGTAGTGAGTCCGAACCAGACAATATTGGGAATATTAGAAACCGTGTCATTGACCAAAGCGTAATACTCCAAAATATTCAAGGAGAAATTTCAACCGTAAGAACAACTAACATAAATCAAGAGGTTATGAATGGACAATAAAATGGAAGAACTCGTAGAAAAATTACTTTCCAGCACTGAGGATGGAAAAACTAAATGGGAAGAAGCCACAAGTGAAAGTTCCTTTCTTACTTCTTATTCAGCAGTTAGCATTTTACTAGGAATAAATCATGAAAATGATTGGAATATTGATAATGAATTTGAACTCTCAATTATTAATTCAGAAGGAAAAACTATCGAAGAATATACTTCTCAACAGGGTAGATTGCGAGAACTCTGGGAAAGAGCTAGAAGTAGTGCATTCGGCGCTGAAGAGGTGATAGACGCCTTAATCAATCAGCTTTGAGAATAAATAGGACAGACTCAAATTGTCTGTCCTATTTAATCAATTACAAAATACTAATATCAGCAGTTAAACTAACTGCCATTAATCCACGTTCACCAACGTATAATCCATATCGCCCGGCTCTTCAAGATAGGCTGCGAGCAGATCTATAACATCCTGAATATCCTGCTTGTGTACAGTTTCAACTGTTGAATGTATATAACGGCACGGTATCGAAATAGTCGTTACCGCACAACCGCCTGGAGCTTTCTGAATTGCGCCAGCATCAGTGCCACCCTTGGGCATCACATCCATTTGATAATTAATCTTGTTGTCTTTTGCCAGCTTAACAAACCGATTGAGCAACTTGCGATTGGTTATTGATGCTCCGTTCATGATCGATATTGCCGCACCATCACCAAACCTCGATACTTCCTCGGGACCCGGAGTTCCAGGAACGTCAATTGCTAACGTAACATCGATTGCAATTCCAACATCAGGACGAATTCCGGACGCTGATGCCCATGCACCACGCAGACCAACTTCCTCCTGAGTAGTTCCCACGATGTACAAATCATGAGCGTTGTTTTTTATTTTTTTAATGGCTTCAAGCATACAATAGACACCGACACGATCATCAAAAGTCTTGCATGTAAGGCAATCACCCAGCTCTTCCATTTTTCGATGCATCGTTACCGGATCGCCCACTTCGATCAGTTTATCTACCTCTTCCTTAGGAAGGCCAACATCAACAAAATAGTCTTTTATTTCCAGAACTTTCTTACGCTCATCCGCGGTTAATATGTGTATCGGCTTCGAACCGATCACACCTGGAACGTCTCTTCTGCCCATAATAGTCACTCGCTGTGCCATCATGGTACGCGGGTCAAATCCACCCGCAGGCTGTAGCCTGATAAATCCTTTTTCATCTATATAGCTCACATAAAATCCTATTTCGTCCATATGAGCAGCCACAAAGATCGTCTTCCGACCTCCCTTAGGTTCGGGTCCCCTGCCTGCCCTAAAACCGATTACATTTCCCATCGAATCATGGGTAATGCTGTCTACATGAGGTGTCAATTCCTCTATAACGAGCTTTCGTACTCGCTCCTCACGTCCCGGCGGACCGGACATCTCAACTAATTGTCTCAGTAATTCCAATTTAACTCCATTACTTATGGTTTGACCAAAACGACTCTGCCCTTCAGGTCTGTTTCAGTTCTAATTCTTGATTCAAGGTCGGATGCATCCGTGCGCCGGGAAAATCTCCCCAATTGAACTACCGTAAGCGTCTTTCCCTTGATTTTTTTATCTATTAAATTTACCTGTCCCCATGCGCGCGCCTTATTCGCAACCCACAGGGCACCATTGCGCTTGCTGAACGCCCCCAACTGTATCGTCCAATACTCCTGCTTAATTTTCTTCCAGTTAATTGTAGTGCTTTTATTGGCAGAAAGTTCCTTCAAGTCACCAAAATTATCGAAAATTGGCGTATATCCAATTTTCGATAATTTTGGATGGCGTTGATTTAGAAATTTTAAGTACTTTCTGGCATTACCAGTGTCTCCTACAGTCCAATGATGTTGCCATAACCTTTCCAAGGCTGAGGCTTCAAACAGAGATCCAGAATATAGCACTAAAGAACGATCAAAGTAAAACTTTGCTGATTCACCGTCACGGTCAAAAATCCCCCTAAGAAATTGTCCTGCCGCACTCTGCTCCGGTATTGAATCCACGATTGACCGTAAGGTGTCAAGGTTGCCTGCAAAATATTGGTCGTGAATCCACTGTTCATCAGGCGAATCCGCAAGACCAGCAAATGAACAACATGCTACCAATCCCAAGATAATTAGAGAAATCTTTATATGAATTATATGTCATCCACGATTTTATTCATCTGATTCTTCCTCATCTTCCAATTCTTCTATTTCAGATTTCAGCTCTTTTATTTCCTGTGCCATTTTCCTGACAAGTAATTGATGTTGAAATTGATAGTATGTGGCTACGAGCAGGAAAACTATCATCCCTGTAGCAAAAGTCACATAAATAACCAGATAAATTGGAATACTGCCCGATTGCCATTTTAGTAATGTAATATCAACACGTTCTGTGTTTTGTAGAGAAATGCCCAATATTGCAATGATAATCAGTGCAATAACTGTCCACCTAACAATCCACATATTTCTTCCTAATTATATCAACTCTTGCAATTATATCATGAAGAGGCGGCTGTACTAAGTAAGCATTTTAGCGTGAATGTTTGCTGCTAAGTGAGTTACACTCGCCGAGGCTTGCTATTTCTTCCTCTGCCATCTAAACTTTTGGAAATATATTATAATCGTAGTTCAAAATCAAGGCAGGATAGTAATGCCTTTTATGTAGATTTGATAATAGGGTATTCAAGTAATTTATGAGCGATGAATCTGTAAAATTGTACGCTGAGTTTGAGGATATTATCTATGAGAATGACTATATTACCGATGGCGATTTAGTCATTGCTGCTGTCTCTGGTGGTGCAGATTCTATAGCCATGCTCAACCTATTGTCTCGATTCAATCAGGTAAGCAAATCATTTAGATTGTATGCAGCTCATTTTGACCATCAATTACGTCCTGAATCTTCATCCGAAGCTCAATTTGTACAAGATCAGTGTGACAGATTAAATGTAGAATTATTTACAGAAACTGCGGATATTGCAAGTGTGTCAAGACACCTTGGGCGAAGTGAACATGATATGGCACGCGAATTACGATATGATTTTTTTTCCAACGTTGCCCTGAAACTAAAACAGGAATTGTCTTATGACAATCCCCCACTATTGGTTACTGCCCATCACTTTGACGATCAGGTAGAAACAGTGCTCATGCGTCTATTCAATGGCAGCGGATTAGCAGGACTTTCCGGGATTCGGCCAAGATTAATGTGGGGGCAGAAACAACTAATAGAGATTATCAGACCCTTGTTGGGCTTTCGACACAGACAATTGGTGCAATATTGTAATAGTAACAAATTAGAGTTTGTTACCGACCCGAGCAATACTGATATAAATTATCCTCGCAATAATATTCGACACAGACTTGCACCCAAAATCGAAGAACATTTAGGTAATTCTGCTTTAGAAGGTATTGTGCGCAGTGCGGAAATAATCCGAGGAGCTCATGAGTATTCAAACGCTGAAATCGATAAATTACTCGCAGATTCAGTTACCAATCGTCGATGTTGTGAGTTGGAGCTTGATTATAAGCAATATAGCGGTTACCTTAGGTGGTTAAGGCTAGTGAGCATTAAAAGGATTGCTGACTCTGTTGCCAACAAAACTCTTCGTATTTCTTATGAAAGGTGTAAGGTGGCGGAGCGGTTCCTTTGGCACAATCAGGGGGGTGTATTGGAAATTGGGGGTGGAATATCGGTTACGCGTACTGGTAACCGGATATATTTTTTCAAAAAGCCCCGTGCGGTGAAGGGGAAACAATTAGCTGTACCCGGAAAGTACGTGATAGAAGATTGGGGTGTGCTGCATTTGAATGTAGTTGAATTAGAAAAAGTTGATTTTCCCCCACCACAACGTACTCTTTATATCGAATGGCGATCAACGAGCGAAGTTGGATTAAACCTCGCTCCCGTTTCACCCGGCGACAGAATTTCACTCTTGGGGATGAAAGGACGTCGCAAAGTTTCGGATTATCTACATGATTCAGGAGTGCCTGTTTATCGCAGACGCTATCCTGCAGTCTTGATTGAGGATGAAATTGTTGCCATTCCACCATTTGGAATAAGCGAAAAGTTCAAAATATCCGTATCTTCACTGCAAGCCCTTGAAATTACTTGGGAAGACGTTTAGACAACCTTACTAAGTAGCTGAAATATATCAGCAACAATTTAAAATTTGCGTTCTTAAAAAGGACATTACAGTGGGTCGAAATAGATAATAATTTGAGTGGACTTAATAAGTTGGATAGGGACTTACAACACCTATATTCGAAAACAAAGCTCATTCAGCAAAAGTATGCTGAATACTACCATTTTAGATGTGCTATCAAAGCATCTATCAGTATTGAGGCAACTCCCCAAAATAAATTAATCATCTCTTACCGAACCCTTGAAACCAAAGAAATTAATTATACGAGATCTGAATGACTAATAATAACCCTCCTTCTAATAAAAAGAAGAAAAACGGAGGGAAACGACATAACAAAAGAAAACTACCAGGAGATGAAAAATTTGAATGGCAAAAAGCTACCAAAACTTTAACATTTTGGGCATTAATTGTCATTGTTGCCTGGATACTTTTTCGACAAATGAACCTTGCAGAACAGCCCGAGATTAATAAATCCTATTCTCAATATTTGAAGCTTTTGGAAAGTGGACAAATTGATGCTGCTGAAATTATTGACCGGGATTTCCATGGCCAACTCAACGACGGCAGTACTATAGTTACCACTCTCCCCTTTATAAATAAGGAAATGATCACAGAATGGGACAGCCTTAGAATAGATTTTCAATTTAAGGATAAAACTACAAGCTGGATCGGTTATCTGATAACCTCAATTCTGCCGTGGATAGTAATTATTGGAATTTGGCTATATCTGATGCGTAGAATGCAAGGCGGTGGATCCCGCGGAGTATTCTCATTTGGAAAGTCCAAAGCCAAGCTGATGATGGAAACGAAACTCAAAGTGACCTTCAGCGACGTTGCCGGTTGTGATGAAGCCAAAGAAGAGTTGAAAGAAATAATCGAATTCCTAAAAGACCCAAAAAGATTCTCTCGACTTGGAGGCAGAATTCCTAAAGGTGCCCTTTTGCTCGGACCTCCGGGTACAGGCAAAACATTGCTTGCACGAGCCGTTGCTGGCGAGGCTGATGTTCCGTTTTTCTCGATGTCAGGGGCTGATTTTGTTGAAATGTTCGTGGGTGTGGGTGCATCAAGGGTGCGCGATCTATTTGAACAGGGTAAAAAAAGTGCTCCATGTATAATTTTTATTGATGAAATTGATGCTGTCGGACGACACCGCGGTGCTGGACTGGGCGGAGGTCACGATGAGCGTGAACAGACTCTTAACCAATTGCTGGTTGAAATGGATGGATTTGAGTCCAACGAAGGTGTTATTCTGATTGCTGCAACCAATCGTCCTGATGTCCTTGATCCTGCGCTAATACGTCCTGGTCGATTTGACCGCCAAATTATAGTTGATAGCCCTGATGCCAGAGGACGTGAAGGAATACTTAAAGTACACGCACGAAAAATACCTCTGGCTTCTGATGTAAAGCTTGATATTCTCGCTAAGGGCACACCTGGTCTATCAGGTGCAGATTTGGCAAATCTTGTAAACGAAGCAGCCTTGCTCGCTGCTCGTCGCAACGCCAAGCGTGTCTTTATGCCAGACTTTGAAGATGCTAAAGATAAGGTTATGATGGGCACTGAGAGACGAAGCTTGATAATTTCTGAAGATGAGAAAAATCAGACTGCTTATCACGAAGCTGGACACGTCTTGGTCGCTAAGCTTACACCTGGTGCAGACCCGGTTCATAAGGTTACTATCATTCCACGTGGCAAGGCACTTGGCTTGACTCACTATCTGCCTATTGACGAAAAACATAATTACTCACGCACGTATTTAAATCAAACTCTGGTACACCTTATGGGTGGACGTGCCGCAGAGTTAATTATTTTCAGAGAATTGTCAACAGGTGCTGGAAATGACATTGAGCGCGCAACAGGCTTGGCACGAAAGATGGTTTGTGAATGGGGAATGTCCGATAAAATTGGACCCATCACCATGGGTAAGAAAAATGGCGAAGTATTTCTTGGTAAAGATATTACTCAATCACGTGATTACAGCGAGCAGTCAGCGCACGATATTGATTATGAAATAAAGCGAATAGTTACAACTGCTCAAAGCAAGTCTGAGCGTTTAATTCGCGATAATTTATCAAAGCTCCAAGCAATTGCTAAGGCACTACTGGAAAGAGAAATTTTAGATGGTGCAGAGATTGATATGGTTTTAAGGGGTGAAACTCTTCCGCCTGTATCAGTCAAAAAAACAAAATATACGAAGAAACCAAGATATTCTGGATCGGACAAGCGGAGATCGCCTTCCTCAAATAAGCAGTCTCGCCCAACACAAAACAAACCAAAACAGGATACTGAAAATAGGTCTGCTCCAGCGAATAAACGCGAGCATTCTGAGCGTCAAAAGCCAACGAGAATACAGGCAAAGAGCAAGCCTGTGGCACATCATGAACCACAGAAGCCACGCATTGCCAAAAAAGAACCTGCAAGACAAAAACCTGAGAGTCGCCAAAGAAGTAGTTACCGGAGCAGGAATTTTGAGTTAGCGAGCAGTCGAGATCCAGAGAATCGTCGACCAACTTCTCGTGAATTAGCTAAAATAAGCCCTACTGTCGAGCCACCGAGAGAAGTAAAAAATGAAGAGTCAAAATCTTCTAAACCTCGCGTTACTCATCAATCAAGCAGAACTAAGCAATCAACTCATAGCACTTCTGCAAGACCAGATATCATTAATAAACCTACCCCTGAAAAAAAGGACAATATTAAAGTTGTCAATCGTTCAGATAACGAAAAGCCCGAACCACGCATTCGGTCATACACTCGACGCAAGCCCACATCCACAAGAAGAGACAATGCACCTAAATATGAAAAACTTGATTCAAAGGTTTCACTTGGAAGGGTTGTTAAGGAAAAAATTATTGAGAAATCATCATCTGCGGATGTAAAGCCATTAGCTCCGCCAAAATCTGATAGCAAGCCTGAAAAACGGGATAGCAATTCTGATTGATCGCGAAAAAATAAAAGCCTCCGTACGAATGATGCTGGAGGCAATTGGAGAGGATCCAGACAGGGAGGGATTGCGCCTGACACCAGACCGAGTGGTTCGGATGTTTGACGAAATATATAGCGGTGTTGGTGTTGACCCGATAGAGGAAATATCATTATTTAACAGCGATAATCAGGATGAGATGATTATCGTCAAGGATATACCCTTTTATTCTATGTGTGAACACCATCTCCTGCCATTTTGGGGACACGTTTCGATCAGCTATATTCCAGGCAATAATATGGTGACCGGCTTTTCCAGTTTGGTGCGGTTAGTTGATACTCTGTCAAAAAGACCTCAAGTTCAAGAGAGAATGACTACGGATCTTGCAGATATTCTCGTCGCGAAACTAAAACCGGCTGGCGTTATGGTGGTGATTAAAGCTCGTCAGCTTTGCATTTCTATGCAGGGTGTCAAAAAAGAAAATTGCACTACAGTTACCTCTGCTCAGCGGGGGTATTTACGCAAACAAATCACAAGGATTGAAGCCCTAACTTTGATGAATGATTGACGATTATTTCGTTTTTCTGTCGGGTGTAATCCCGCATGGAATAACGTTTTTAGTTGCATTATTAATTCTGTTTGCTGCAATTTGGCTATTTGTTTGGAAAGGAACAGGCTTTTGGTCTGTTCGGTATTACTGGAAGGTATTTGGATACCTATATTTTATAGTATTAACTGTTTACATTACATACTGGTTCAGAAACCAACCTCCACCAATTCCTATCAGGGTAATAATTGTCCAGCCCGATACCGAGGCCATTAAATCAGAGTCCTGGCAAACTGTTTCCGCTCGACAGTCAATTCGACAACACCTTTATAACTCAAAAGGAAACTACATCCTACTATCGGCAAAGGAATCCCACTCACTTAATACAGTAGGTGCAGACCAAAAATCTATCGAATACTTAGCTACTCAAATGAATGTGATTTGGGTTATCTATGTTACACAGGTGAGTTCATCGGAAGAGGTAAAAGTAGCCGTCAAGAAAAACGTAAGAAATGGCTATAAGCTAAAAAGAGAATTGATCGCTAAAATTTCGACTTTTCAAACCATCCGTCAGTTAGCAATTGATGTAGCTGAGGCAACCGGAGAGGACAGTGAGAACAGGAATACCATAAGTATTTCTTTACCTGAATATGCAATCATAGCTTACTTTACAGCAATAAAACTATTACACCAAGACCAACCTGATTCAGCATTTGTAGAGCTTAAAAAATTTGCAGAAATTTATCCTGAAAGTTTTGAGATCCGACGTGACCTTGCTTTATGCAGAATCGCCTCTCGCCCTGAGTTCTACCGAGGTGAAATTCAGTGGCACTTGACAGAAGCAATGCGACTTCAACCGACTGACTCCGAAGTACTTCTGATGCTAGGTGCAAATTTCTTAAAATTCCGGCAATGGGATGAGGCTGAATCTGCACTGAAATTAAGTTATAGTATAAATAAAAATGATCCGAGGATTTATCTTTTCCTGTCCAGACTCGCCAGACAGCGAATTGCTGATTTAGGCTTTAAATCGACCGAAGATGCCATACTACGAGCAATTTATCTCGCACCTGGATATGAAGCTGCCCGTCTTGCACTATCACAATTGAAGGTAAGTCAGTTAAGAAAAAGGAAGGCTCTGATTATTTTAGATGAGGGACTTAATGTAGATAGTACATCTCAAAACATTTTATTAAGCAAGGCAGCAGTATTAATCGAGCTAAATCGTGGTGCCGATGCGCTTGATGCCTGTCAGCGGATATTAGACGACAATCCCAGGCATGGTGGTGCGCTTTATAACTTCGGAATAGCGTTGTTGTGGGATAAAAAATATGACCGAGCAATCACCATGTTTGACAGCTCCTTAAACAACGGTGGTACGGTTGACAACTATTATTATAAGGGTGTGTTGTACCAGGAAAGGCGTGAATGGGAGCTGGCAATAAAACAATTTCAACGACGTTTGGCAAACCCGAATAGTGCCCAAGATAGAGCAGCAATTTCTGCTCGCGAGCGAATAAAAACATTAAGATTTTGGATTGCACAGCGAGATTCTATAGAATAACCCGCTATAATACGAACTTCTTCAAGAACCAATTATACGTTAATGCTGTCTGCACTATTATTACTAAACAAGGAAATGCACTCATAATCCAAGTTTATTTCACCAAAACAACTTTTCTGACCGCTGTAAAATTAGCAGTTGTCATCCTCACAAAGTAAATTCCCGGTGGCGAGAATTCTGCATCCCATGACTGAATGTATTGTCCGGGCAATAACCTCTCGTTTAATACTGTTTGGGTTATGCCACCATTAATATCAAAGATATTTATAGAGATGTGCGCCACTTGGGGCAATCCGAATAGAATTTGAAGCTTCGCATTAAACGGATTTGGGTAAACACTCGATAGGGTCATCTTATCCGGAATAGCTCCCTGACCATCATCTCTGATGAATGAACCGCTCCTTGATGCAGCGACCTCTATTATAAATTCTGAATCAAAGGGGTCATTTGATTCTATTGTCATTTGAGTGGCAAATTGACCATCGACAAGCGAGCTAAAAACTACCATTATTTCAAGCGTATCACTGGGTTTTACAACTACTTCACCATTAAAAGATATTTGAAATACTTCACTATCAATATTCATGTTTGAAATAATTAAATCTAATTCACCAACATTGAAAATCTGTAGAGGAAGCGAAACCGGTTCATCAGTCTCAACATCTCCAAAGTCAATTGATTCTTCAGATACACCGATCAAGTGATCTGCCCTCGAACCGGTCAGTGGGATATGTACTTCAGGATTTTCCGGGTCGTTTGACAAAATTATCAATGTACCTTCAAACTCACCCATATCTTCAGGTGCAAAAAACACTGAAACAGATAACCCACCCTCATCACCTGGCAGAACTAAAAATACTTCATCTACTTCCTCAAGCGGTGAGCTAAAATATTCGCCCCTCACACTAATTGTGGGTATTTCAAGAATCATCTCACCATTGTTGGTCACAATGATTTCAAGCTCACCAACTTCGCCACCTTCAATCAGATCGAAATCAAGTCTGAATGGCTCAATCGATATAATCGGACTATCTGGAATTTCATTCGATTCTCCCGGTGTTGGATTGACAAACTCTACCCATTCGTTCTCGCCGTCCTCGATTCTACCAAAAGACCAATCTACTCGCTGCTCACCGTATTCGATAGCGTCTATCTGGATAAATTCATCTTCCTCGCTTATAAATAATCCAATTACTCCCCCATCTGGACTCAAATTGAAAGAAGTATGCAGACCATCGTCATCCACATCACCATCCGCCCAGATCAGCAAATGTCCACCAGCTTCTATAACCGAACCTTCAGGAAACGCCCACATATCTTCTTCATCAAGATCATTGGTTAATAAAACTCCGTCAAGCGATACCTCTTCATCAGTAAGGTTGAACAACTCAATCCAGGGATCAAATTGGTCTTGTGGGTCCTGAATGATACTCTCATTATCAGACATTAATTCATTTATAACAACTCCTAATTCAGGGTAGTCAATCACAGCATGAATCGCAAAATTGTGTCCTGGAAAATCAACAAAATCTGTTAAACGATACCACTCTTCGGCTTCGCCATTCCATAAGCCGCTACGGTCTGTAGGTTGATTCGCTTCATCCATTAGAACTCCGAGAACGTCGCCATCTTCATTGATAATTACATTGACAATAATGTGAAAATCATCCTCACCTTCAAAAACCACGGGATCAACGTCATAATCCGCAAAATATATTTCGTTGAATACAGGATTTTCGCCATCATAATACACGAGATCATCATTGGGAACTTCAAACGTAATAATTTCCTCGTCCGGTAGACCTTCCTCACTGGTATAAACTGAAACCTCCATTCCTGGATTACCAGGCTCACCAAACATATCAAATATCATTATTTCCATGCCAATCAACACAAAATTTGGTTCTGGTGGTGTGAATCGCACGTTATAGCTTAAATCACCGTAATTATTGGGGAGGGTCATAAAAAAATTTAGTTCATCCTGATTTTCATAGCTTACAATAATAATTTCATCTCGGTCAGGCGGGTCTAGATTGACGATGATATCGCCTTTAGGACTATGGGCAGTTGTCATTTTTCTATCAGCAGAATGAATACTCCGAACGAATCTGTGTTTGACCGGTGTAACTATTTCATTAAGGTCAGAGGAATACGAATTGCTACCTTTATTCACATTATCCTTTGCGGTAGTATTTTCGCAAAAGACTAATGATAATATAACGGACATGATGACGATAATTATTTGCATGTTCTTCTCCAAATGTTTTTTAAGCACAACAGATATTATAATATACCATACAATTAATAATACAACTGATCGTTTATAGTAGTATTATTATACGGTCGCTCGAAGGTTTTTTCAATTTTAACTTCGTCAGTCTTTTGGCTAATATTGTCTAATCGCAAACATCACTTATTCATTTCGTTCATTGAAACGGCGTAAAATGTATTCATTTAACCGCTGCTGTAAAATTGCAATAACTCATGTTCAATTTACCTATAATTCTTACTGTATGTCTTCAGAATCTTCGGGACACTTTCCCTTATTTGCTAAGAATTGGTTTGCATAGGTTTTGAACCATGTTTCTGGTTCAATATTCTTCTTTTTCTCATA
>Ga0209402_10000827_pt1 | contig 35647 bp, 29 predicted proteins | sample ArcticOcean_MG_C_3_FD_187437 | JGI IMG/M metagenome (GOLD analysis project Ga0209402, IMG submission 187437) | Marine microbial communities from western Arctic Ocean - ArcticOcean_MG_CB8_126 (SPAdes) (version 2) | ecosystem: Environmental > Aquatic > Marine > Oceanic | place: Arctic Ocean... | reverse complement strand
TATCCATCACCACCATGAGTCTCTAAGGTACCAGTTATCGAAGCAGATAGGTTCAACTCTTTATACATGTGTGAGAATGTTTGAGCGTCAAGACTACTCGTAAGAGCAATGTTTCCATCAACGCTTTTTACATCAAGGCTATCAATAAATTTACCAAACGGAGTTTCGCCTACTGCATCACCAAGGCTTCCTCTAAGGCTATCCAATGCCTTACCTACTTTATCAGCTGCAGGAGAGAGTTCTTCTGAAAGATTAATATCTGCATTATCTTCTGCGGCAACAATCTGAGTATCATCTGGAACCTCTGTAGTAACAGAAGACTGCCACATGCTCATTCCTGCTTCTGCGGATGCAAACTGACTCTTAGCATCTCCTTCTGTACCTCCCCATGCAAGACGGGATGGGTAGTTTCCACCTTGCTCTCCCATAGCAATGGTTTCACCTGGATATGCGACTGTATAATTCGGTACCTCTCCTTCAACCTTGCGACCATTGGCCAGCATGATTGAACGATACTCTGCAGATGCACTTGCTGGAATGTGAATAGTAATATTCTTACCATCCTCAGCTACTCTGTACTCCATCTCTGCAAAGACCTTTCCAATAGGTGCTTCTGTCATAAATTGCTCGTTGCTTTCGATAAGATCGATTCGTTTTGCATTTAGAGACTCGACCATTTTTTCTATGCTTTCTGGTGCTGCTTCTTTTGACTCATCCAAATCTCCCTCATCTTCTGCATCATCAGAAACTGCTGGTGCAGGGATAGCTGCAAGAGCATCCATAAGAGCATTAAGTGGTCCCTCTTCAGTGATTTGTCCATGAGGAACATCTTCGAGAACAATATTTCCTGCTCCATCTACACTTACACCTGTACCGAATGATTCTGCGACCGCTGTAACAGTAGCAGCCATTGCTGGATCTTTTACAGAGATAAGAAGGTTGTCTCCATCGGCAGTATCAAGAGTAACACCACTGATAAGGCCATCTTCGGATCCTTCCGAAGCATTTTGCCATGTGGTATCAACAATGTTTGCACGGCGTTCGAGTTCCTCATCAAAAGGAACTGCCTTTGCCTCTATCGTTGCTATCTTTTCATCTATAGCTTTTATCTTTCCGACCAGCTCTATCATTGGGTCTGTTTCATCACTAGAAACTCCCTCATCTTCTAGTTTCGAGACCTGAGCTTCGAGGTCTGCCCTATCTGATTGAAGGCTTTCTGCACTAGCTCGAATCTTATCTGCTTCTTCTTTAGGGTTCTGCACAGTAGTTTCATCAACTTCTTCTGTACTTTCATCTACTGTTTCTCCGGATGCATCTCCACCTTTTTCGGTTTTATCATCTCCAGCTTTTTCATCAGGCTTTTCGTCTGTCTTATCTCCAGACTTCTCATCCGGCGCTTCTGTTGAATCGCCTTCTGGCCCATTCTTAAAGCTTTGAATAGCTCTGTGGATTGGAAGCAACGCCATAGCAAGATCTTTTGCGTTCTCTGAAGTCATACCTAGCTCCTCCGTCATTTGCTTAATTGTTGCATCTATAAATTCCTGATCTGATTTAGAGAGCGTTTCAGTAACCTTCTCTGCAGATTCATCTGTAGCCTCATCATCTTCTGGTGCTCCTGGTACCGGTACTTCTACAGAAGAATCATCTGCAGTATTCAATTCAATTCCGTTTCTTTCTGCATTAAGCTTAAACTTATCTCCACCTTTATTTACCTGGTCAAGAGCAGCCTCTGGTGAAAGGCTCATCTCATTTACCGCAACATCAAAATCAATTTTCGCGGTTTCAAGATCTGCAGCATTTACATCTTCTGTTGCGGTTTCTGAATCATCTCCTGCTTTTTTATTAGCCTCATCCGCCACTTTATTAGTATCTTTTTCAAGCTTTTTCTCATCACCGCTTTCATCAATCTCAGGATCCGCCTTTTCTGTCTTACCAGTATCAGACTTATTCTTATCCTCTTCAGGAGCTGAATCTACTTTAGGTTTTGGCTTATTAGGGTCAGCCATCCATATCAACCTCCGTTCCTTTGTGTATTTGTTTGTGAAGTATTTTTTCATGAACGTAAAAGGGTAGAGATAATAAGAATTAGGAATTAGAAATGGCAGATTCAAGTTCGCTCATGGCGCCTTCGTCACGAACGGAAGATTTGTTCTCTACAGCCTGAATAGATTCACGACCATAGGTACGAATTGCATCGTCTTGTTCTTGTTTGAATTTTGTGTAGCGCTCGTTGTATTCAATAAACGCAGCCTTGTAACGATGTGCTCTTTCTATTGTTTGCTCTTTTGTTTCCCCTGCGTACTTCTCTCCATTCTTCGGAAGATTATCGAGTGTAAGATCTGCTTCGATCTCACTCATAATCATGTTGTACACCTCCTCACCACTTTTGATCTGTGGACGGTTTGGAATGCCGGTAGAAGAACTTTGTGTGGTCATGTATGTTTTTGTAAATATTTCTCCTTAGTATAGCAGAAAAAGAGGTTCTGGTTAAGGCTTTTGGGGTACCGACCAATAAAGCCCTTGTCCTAGAGACATTCGAGCTATTGTTATTTTTTATAACAGTTGTATAACATTATTTCTTCTTTTCCACCTTCTTCCGCTCCAGCCCTTCGACGTGTTTTGTCAGCTCTTCGATCCATGCGACGTCATTCTTGGCCTTCGGCAAAAGTTGATCAAAGGTGATCTTCAATGCAGACCCAGAAATACGCCATTGCGGGCTCACTTTTAGAATTCCCATAATTTCTTTGGCAGTTACTGATGAGTGCAGCGTAAGGACAATTTCTTTTTTATCAGCAGTCTCTTCCATCTTTACACGCATAACTCCACCACGACGACAGGCAATCTTGAGGCGAAGAACAGCCAAAAGATTCTCTACGGCATCGGGGAGTGTGCCAAATTCATCAATAAGATCTTGCTGGAACTCTGCAAGGATTTTTTCATCCTCACTTCCCGCAAGTTTTTGGTACACCGAAATACGCTCTTGCTCATCGGGCACAAAGTAGCTCGGGATCATCGCCTGAACAGGAAGTAATATCTCTACATTAATCTCTTCTTCGATATCCCCTGTGCGACCAGACTTCAAATCTTCTACTGCAGCTTTGAGCATACGTAAGTAGTGGCTCACACCAACGGTATGCATTGTTCCAGATTGTGATGCACCCAAAATTTCACCCGCTCCACGAATCTCTAAGTCGCGCATCGCAACCTGAAACCCACTCCCCAATTCACACGCCTCCACAATGGCGCGCAGACGCTTGCGTGCGTCGTCTTTTAGCTTCTGACCATGGTAGAGGAAGTACGCATGTGCCTGTGTCTTAGAGCGCCCTACACGACCTCGAAGTTGGTAAAGTTGTGCCAAACCAAAACACTCTGCCGCATTGACCACAAGTGTGTTGGCATTCGGAAGGTCGATACCGTTTTCAATAATCGTCGAGCTTACGAGCACGTTATATTTTCCTTCTTTGAAATCATTAATACGTTTTTCAAGTTCATCAGGTTTGAGTTGTCCGTGCCCAACAATAAACTTTCCTTTCGGAATAAGTTCACGCAATTTATCCGCAAATGCATCGATAGTTTCTACACGATTGTGCAGCACATACACCTGACCATCACGCTTGAGCTCGTACTCAATTGCCTGTTTTGTGAGTGCGTCACTGTACTTTCGTACCTCTGTGATAATCGGCAACCTCCCCGGAGGGGGCGTAGTAATTGTCGAAATATCACGCAACTTATGTAGTCCCAAGTTTAGTGTTCGAGGGATGGGTGTTGCGGTAAGCGTGAGGATGTCTACATTGGCACGCATCTCTTTAAATCGTTCTTTCTGCTGCACTCCAAATCGCTGTTCTTCATCTACAATCACAAGTCCTAGATTCAAAAAGTCTACATCAGGCTGCAAGAGCCTGTGCGTTCCAATGACAATATCAATGTCTCCCTTACGCAATTTTTCGAGTGTTACTTTCTGTTGTTTTGGTGTTCTAAAACGACTCATAATATCAATGCGCACATTAAAACCTTCCATGCGCTTACTAAAATTCTCAAGGTGTTGTGAAGCAAGAATAGTAATCGGTGCTACTACCGCAACTTGCTTGCCATCTCGCACTGCTTTAAATGCTGCGCGCATAGCAACTTCTGTTTTTCCAAATCCAACATCTCCACACACAAGACGGTCCATTGGATGATCATCTTCCATGTCTGCCTTAATATCTGCGATAGCTTGTGTTTGCCCTGGAGTCTCTTGGTAAGGGAATGCTTCATCAAACCGTTTCATCTCTTTGTCATCCATACCATACGAATACCCTTTGGCCTTCGCGCGCTTTGCGTACAAGTCCAACAGCTCTTGGGCGATCTTCTGTGTTTCTTCGTGCATCTTCTGCGTCACCTTCTTCCACTCATTTGTTCCAAGTCGTGTAAGACCTGGCTCTTGCCCTTCTTCGTGTACAAACTTACTCAGCTTGTCTGCTTGGTCTACCGGAACAAACAGTTTGTCTCCCTCTGCATACGTTAACTCGAGGTATTCACGCTCTGTTCCGTCTACATCTTTTTGCGTCATTCCTTCAAAGTGCCCAATACCATGCTCCATGTGTACAACGTAATCTCCAGGCACAAGTGAGGTAATAAAATCGAGTGCAAGTTTTTGTATACTGCGTTGCTTCCCTGCTTTTTTAAGTGAGAAGATCTCACGATCTGTCAGAAGTGCGCACTGTAAGTCTGGATTTTGTAATGAGTGTGGGAGGAGATCATTTTGCTGCGCACCCACCAGAGTAATCGCCCCCTTTCTTCGTTCGTTATTTGTGCGGAATGGAATATGTTCCTCTACACAAATGGCCTGTAACTCCTCGATACGTTTTGTAACAACAACAAGTGACCAGTCTTGCTGCAACTTGTCACGTACATCATTCAAAAAATCTGTCAGCGTGTAAAACTTCAACACCGAAAGGTATCGGAGGTGAATATGGTTTTCTTGTGTCTCTGGGAAAGAGGTAAACCGTAGCATCATCGATTGAAGCGCAGGTTCTATATCATCTTGATCATCAAGAATAAGAAGATGACCACTAGGGATTTGGGTTTTAAGTGTTGCTGTTTGCTCGTAGAGCACCGGAAATATCTCTAGTGGATCTTTAAAAGGTGTTGTTATAGAAAGGTCTTCACTGTCTACTGCAAGGATATTTTCTACCGCATCAAATTCTAGAGAGATACGAAATGAATGATGTGATTGAATTGGGTAAATATCAAATACATCTCCACTCCGTCGATATTCACCAGGGCTTAGATATAAATCTTCCCCATGGCTGTATCCCAAATCTATCAACGTCTCTACTACCTCAGTAAAATTGATACTTTGTTTTTCTTTAAGAATTAATTTTCGTTTTTGTAGATCTGTATACAACGGAAATGGTGCATCCCATGTATCACGATCACAAATAAATGTATGCGTATGATCCTCCAGCATAAAACGTAAAAATGCCTGCAGCGCACTAGCGACAATCTCCTCATTCTCATTTTCTATAGGTTCGAGACGCTCCGTCTCAAGCCCAAAAAACTGTAACCAATGCGAAAGAGATTTTGTATACGCCTCACTCTGGGTTACCAGTAAAGATGCCCGAGGAGTAAACGAATGTACCGCACTTACTAGTAGTGCTTTTGCTGTCTCATTTGAAGTTCCAGATATGATGAGCCTCCGCTTGTCTCCAAGCAGTTGATCTAAATCCCTATGAGTAGTTTCTCCTACAAGAAGAGAGGGATGCATGAGTGTTAAGACGATGAATGTACCCTGATTATTCCTGAATGCGTAGCGGCATAATTAAATGCAACACATTCTTGTTCGACGGCACATGAAATACTGCGGGATGCATACTATCTATTAAATACATCTCTACAACATCATCATCTACGTGCCCAAGGAAATCAAGTAAATACGATGAGCTTAAAGCGATTTTATTATCCTCTCCAGTAAGTTCGATATCAAGCGTTGCCTCATCACGTCCACCTTGAGTATGTGGAGTAGTGATATGAATAGTGTTATCACTCTTACGTACGGTAAACGTAAGATTGTTATTCGTCTCTTTTGCAAAGTAATGCATACGCTTTGCAACTGTGGCTAATTCTTTTGTATTAATTGCAGACTTGGTCTTTTTATCCTTAGGAATAATCTGTTTGTAATCTGGAAACTTTCCATCAATAAGACGAGAAAGGAGTTGGGTATTACCAATAGTCACTTCGATTTGTTGTGTACTAAGTGTGATACCTACCTTTTCTTTCTTCTCCCCTTTAGATGAACTAAGAATATTTTTTAATTCCTCTAAAACTTTAGCAGGAATTATACAAGAAATATCTCCTTGAATAGTATCTGTTTGAATTGTGTACTCAGAAAGTCTGTAACTATCTGTAGCAACAAGTATAAGATTTCCTTTTTCTGTATGAACATATACTCCTGCAAGTACTGGTCGAAGAGTTGTTTTTGCAGAGGCAAATGTCACCATGTGTAATGCATCAAGAAGTGGTTGTGACTCTAAAGAAAAATATGTTTCCTTTTCTATATGAGAAATAGTTGGGTATTCATTCGCTGCTTCTCCTGCAATAACTGTTTTTGCATGTGCAGATGTACAACGTAATTGTGTTCCCTCTAATGTTTCCAAAAGAACTTCATCATCACTGTTGTATTGTGCAAAGTTTAAAATCGCTTTTGCGGGCACGGTTATCTTTCCTTCGTTTTCAATGTTTGCCTCAAAACTTGTGACAATACTTAACTCTAAATCTGTTGCACTTATAGTGCAGCGTTTTCCTTCAACTTCAATTAATACATTTCCAAGTATTGGAAGTGCTTGGCTGTTTGAAATTGCTCGACTCACTTGGTTAAGTGCTTGTTGGAGCATTGATGTTTTACACAGGAACTTCATAGGTCTATAAGAATAGGTAATAGATATTAATTAAAAATAGTAGTCATAGTAAGGGGTTTTCTTAAAAGAATTTTTATAGTGCAATCCTGTGGATAGTTCGGGCTAACAGTAGCAAATATAGTTTACAGATGGCTTTAAGTAGCCTTTCACCCTGTGGAAACTATTGTGGACTGTATGTGGAAAACTCGTGGAGAACTAGGGGTGGGTATATGGAAGCATGGTAAAACACTAGTAAAGCCCTACCCATAGCCAAAATCATAATACGTATGTGGAAAAGTTATCATGGGGTGTGGATAAAGGGATATCCACAATATCCACATTCCAATGTGGATAACTATTTTATGCAAAAAGAAGATAGAAATGGATTATTTAGCTGTAGATACGTTACGCCGTGACGTATCTACAATTTCTTCCGGAACATTTCGCGATCCTCGGGTGTGGAAGACTTTGTGCGATTTTCTCGGACATCTAAGACACCATTTTTCATCACTACAAATTTATCATCCGCGATGTCTTCACTCACCAAAGTCTTACTACTGATAAATGATCCAGCGCCAATTTTTACACCGGGGTTGGTGCTGACATGCGTACCAATACGCACATCGTTTCCAATAACACATCCAAACTTCGTGCGTCCTGTTCCAATTTTCTCGTTCTTTACTACAGAGGTAACTTCTTCCTCATCAAGTCGAAGGTTTCCAGTAACAGTGCCAGCACCAAAGCTTACATTACTTCCGATTACACTTTCGCCAATGTAGTTCATGTGTGTCCATACATGGGCTTGCAATACAGATGCCTTTATCTCAGTGTTGTAGCCAACCACGCAGTCTTCACCAATAGAAGAGTTACGTACTAATGCATTATTTGCTACGACAGCATTCTTTCCGATGTACGCAGGCCCGCGCACTACTGCGTTATGCATTACCTTTGCACCTGCTTCGATAATCACATTGCCGACTATCTCTGCGCTTGGGTGTATTTCGGCAGAGGCATCGATTTGTTGTTCTGTAATTTCTCCAAGTAACACGTCACACAAATCAATAAGGTGCCACGGGTACTTTACTGCCTGCCATGTTCCACTATAAGAAACTGCATTGTAGGTGTGGGAGGTAAAGAGTTTTGCGAGTGCTTGTTCGTATCCATCATCAGTAGAAGTGTCGACGTCGCCTAGTGCTTCTAGTAAGGCTTTTGGATTGCGATGGACATGCGCAACAATATTTACCAAGTCAGAAGGCTCGTTTCCTTCGCCTGGCTTTTCAACAATTCCGGTGATGCGGTCGTTATCAACGGACAAGTATCCACCAGGGAAATATTGATCAACCTTATAGGCAAGCAAAGCACCATCACCTTCTGAATCCATCAGCTCTTTATAAGCACGTGGTTCGATAACATCGTTTCCACTTACAATCATCAAAGGATCTGATCCATACGATTGCAAAATACTGAGTACCGCGCCACGCATTCCAAGCTGTAAGTCTTTTTGTTCTACCATTGGTAGATCTGGGAAGAGGCTTTGTGCCTCTTGTAAGTTATGTGTACCACCTACCAGAATAATATGGTCACAGCCTGCCTTTCGTAGACGATCAACCTGATGCTCAAGTAGTGTCTTTCCGCACACAGGGAACAACGTCTTTTCAGCCAGTGGCCAAAAACGTGTGCTGCGGCCGGCAAGGAGGAGGAAGGTGTTCATCTGTTGGGGTATTCTACAGTATATTTTGCATTATATTTCGAATATGTCAACTGTTCATATACTAAGAAAATTGTACATTCAACCACTAATTACTCACTTATGTATGAAAAACGTCGTATTTGCCATCGTTGTCTCTGCTCTCCTTATGGGAGCTATTCCTGCTACTCCAGCCGTAGAAGCTGCTCCATATCGCTTTAGCGATAGGGATGCTGATGGTTGGCCACGTTGGATTGGACAGTTACGGTAAGTTTAAAAGGTTGGAGAGGCTTGGAACGTACAAACCCACCAAGCATTTCCAACCTTCAATCAAAAACAAGAGAAACCGTACCTTGCTTCGATGTAGCAATAATATCTATAGCCAAACGTTTATACCGATCCGTTACTTCTTTGTGCGGATGACCAAAGCGATTATCACGCCCTGCAGATATCAATCCTATCTCCGGATTAACGGCGAGGAGAAACCCTGTCGAAGATGACGTGCGACTACCATGGTGTGGCACACGTAAAACATCCGACCGAATATCAGCACCAGAAGCCAGAATCAATTTTTCTGCTTTGCGTTCGATATCCCCTGTTAGCAACATTGAATGATCGTTATACAGTGCACGTAATACGATCGATTGATTATTGGATGATAACGAAGAGACGTCACGCCGTGACGTCTCTGCAATATGAGGCCAGATCACATCAAGCACTACTCCATCACCCATTACAATATCAGCAGAAGGATGTGGAAACATAACAGGAATAGATTGCTGCTGGATGATCGACCGCAAAGCATCGTATGCACCCGAAGAGTGCGAGGCACCTGTCATCAAAATCTTCTCTACGGTATATCGCGATAATACTTCTGGTAGCGCGGTGATGTGGTCTGCATCTGGATGGGTAATGACAAGCAGTTCTATAGTGCGATCAAAAAAAGGAAAGAGGCCATCAAGTTGTGTGAGTGCAGAGAGATCAGGTCCACCATCAATCAAAATTTGTTTCCCCGAAGGAGTGACAAGAAGTGTCGCATCTCCTTGGCCAACATCTAAAATGTATAGATGCAACCTACCATCAGGTAGCAATGCTATTTCCCGAATCAGTAGTAGAGAAATCACGATCAATCCCAATGATACGAAAAAAGTTTTCGACATAGTCCATTACTGTAGTTGTCTGACAACCGACAACCAATCACCGACAACCAATCACCAAAAATCAATAACCTTTTCTTCGCATCAGCAAACCATGTAATCAGTTCTACTATTCAGTAGAACCATTCTTCTTCGATGTGAGTGTAATGTAACCAACAATCAAGACAATCAATACGGCAACAGCACTGGCAACAAGTGTAATCAGTCTCCAGTTGATTTGTAGTGTGGACTCATCGAATGCTGCAGAATGATCGACACCTTCGAGAGTTTCGGTTGGTGTGTCATCAGTAATAGCATCCAGTGTTGCTATGTTTTCTGGTACTGCTTCTACTGAATCAAACTCTACGTCGTCACCACTATTCATGCTGCCGAAGGTAAGATCTCCATAAAAACCATATCCTGGAATGTATACAGGAAGTGTTACGTATTGGAATACACCAGTAGAAACATATCCATAGGAATTAACGGTCTGCAGATAAATTCCAAAGAAGCCAGGTGTAACATTAGGAAGCTGTACTCCACCAATATCAATTGGTAGAAGATTTGGCTGACCAAAGGTCTGACCGTCTCGTGTCTGGTATGCAACGATTCCATACAGGTCACCAGGCGTATTATCGATAGTCCATTGTAATGTCACAGTATATGCGCCATTAGCCTGAAGCTCGGGAACAATCGTAATATTTTCGAGATCTGGTGGAGACAGAGGATTCACCACTCTTAGTGGAGGCGCAGGTGGCAACGGATCTTTACCGTCTGCATGTCCTGTAACAAGAACACTGCGGTCGTTTACATCAAGTAGCTGACCAGAACGACCCTCGAAAGGCTCACTAAACTGGACGTTGTATACCGTGCCACGCTCTTGTGTCTCGGTTGTAATCGTAATCGACTTCGCTTCTATTATGATGTTTTTAATTTGTAGTGAGCCGTTGTCAGGCCCCTTTATCTTTAGTCCTTCTGGTGCACGATCGGCATCTACAGTCATTGATGCAGAGAATTCGATAACAATAGTATCTACTGCAGTCACACTTCCCTTTAAGAGTCTCGCAGTAGTACCACCTGCTGTAGCAGGAGGGGTATCTACAGGCTTTTGCTCTTCTGGGGCTTTGTCTTCATCGTTGTCTTTAAACACGCCTGTTGGTGGCAATGGTTGTTCACTAAGATCAAGAATGGCTTCATCAGTAAAAAATTCACTTTCTAGTCCACTCTTTGCAACTGCAATAACCGCGATGTACAACGTGCTCATGCCACTTGGTGACAAGAAAGAGAGTGAAGTCTCATTACCGTCTGATACCTCGAAATCATCGTAGAGTCCGCCATTATCCAAAATAGACTCTCCACTGTAGTACACACGGTAGTAGTCGATAGGGTCACTTGTAACAGCGTCCCAATCTACAGAGACTTCACCTTGCTTTGCACTAGCTCCAACGCCAGTTACAGCGGTAGGAGCACTTTGTGCAAATGTCTGAGCCGAGAAGGCTAGACACATCAGTGTGCAGACGATTTTTAGTTTTGTTTTCATGTAATCGATATATTGTAACAGATTTAGCCAAATCAGCCAATCGCTCAACTATATCGATAAACTAAAATAATGATTTATGCAACTTCAATGTCCACGCCAGTGTTCCCATCAAAACAGTCATAGCGATCAATCCTATCACTGTACTAAGCTCATTCACCAAAATCGGCCTAAATAACCCTAATCCTAACCCTAATCCTAACGCGTATATCCCCCATTGCTTCACTAGAGTGCGATCCAACTGCATAGGCATTTCTTTAAGGGCTTGAGGTAGTAGGACAATCGCAAGCATCACATGAACAACAATAGATGTGTATGCAGCACCAACAAATCCAAGATTCGGAATCACCATATAGTTTAGGCTAAGAGAGAGCAGTGCAGCACCAAACAATGTTAAGGTAAGCCGTTTCCATACATGGCGGTTAAGCAATACGTAGAACGCATAGAGGATCACTCCATTTAATAGGAGTGGAATGGAAACAAGCCGCAGTGCTGTATCACTTCCTGCATGAGTTGCAGTACTTAGATATTGCTCTGAGGTAAGTAATTGAATCAGTGGCCTACTCCAGAGTGCTGCGAAGAGAAATGCCGTGACGCCAATAAACATAACGACCGTAAATGTTTTTCCGAGGAGTGCTTTGGTGTCTTCCCCATTGTTGTCACGCTCACTAAGAATAGGCAGTGTGGAGTTGAGTAAAAATGTCGGAAGGATAAACCCCATGTCTGCCATACGTACTACGAATCCGTAGTAGGCATTTTGGAGTTCGAAGTCTGGGCGCAACAGTGCGATCATCGTGATATCAAACTGTCGATAGAATGCGAGACACAAGTAAGCGATGCCAAACGGTGCTGCTTTCTTGGCCAAATCTTTGATAATTGCGATATCAAAAGATGGCCGAACTTTCATCAGTCTGTTTCCATAAAACAGGGAGATGACAAACAAAACAAATGCACCAACTCCCCCAAAAAATAGCATCATATGTAAGTGTTGCAGGTCTGCGCTTTGTCGCACGCCAAGCACAATAAACGATCCAATAAGGGCTGTGGTAATGATGCGTTGTGTAACCTCTGCCAAAAACACGAAGTGCAACTTGTAGTTCACTTGGAATATCGTCCGAATGATTCCTGCAAGTAGAGTAAAGAACGGCACAAGTGATGCGATAAGTACGCTCACCGGAAGTGGTGTCCCTCTCCACTGTGGCATCACCCAAACAAAGAGTAGCGCAGCGCTAAGTGACACGACTAAGATCATTGTTCGCAGTACGATAAGTGCGCCAAGTACTTTGGATTTGTCCACTGCTTTACTTACCTCTCGTACACTCACTGCGTACAAGCCGAAGTCGGCGAGTATGCCGAAAAGCTGCAAAAATCCGTAGGCAGAATTGTAGTTTCCAGCGAGCTCTTTCGTCAGTCCTATCGCTACAAATTTTACTGTCAAAATAGACAACGCAGCCATGGTGATTTGGCTGGCCATTTGCCAGAGCGTAGAGGTGGCGATTTGCTTAGAGGGCACGAAAGAAGTGTAAAGAGGAAAACGGAAAGAGGCTACCGAAGTCAGTCCCTTTGGGAAAAACGGAATACGGTGGATAATAGAGGCAAATTTGCGATATTTCTCTTTCCACTTTCCACTCTACACTCTACACTTTTCTTGGAATGCCACTCTCCTTTAAGCATCTAACGTCAACAAAACAACTCACACGAGAAGATATGGATGCCATTTTGAAGGTAACGGAAGATATGGAGAAGGTATACAACACTGGGGGCAATGATCTTTTTAAAGGAAAGGTCTTCGCGAATCTCTTCTACGAACCAAGTACAAGAACAAGGCTGAGTTTTGACGCAGCCATGAAGCACCTTGGCGCAAGCGTGATTACTGCTGATGGGCTCCAGTTTAGTTCGATGTACAAAGGAGAAACCATCGAAGATACGATTATGGTGGTCTCACAATATTCAGATGCGATCGTAATGAGGCACCCAGAGCAAGGTTCTGCAGATAGGGCAGCAGTAGTTTCTTCTGTGCCATTTATCAATGCAGGTGATGGCCCAGGGCAACACCCTACACAAGCGATTCTCGACATGTATACGATCTATAAAGAGCGTGGCACGTTAGACGGTATCAAGATCACAATGGTGGGAGATCTTAAATATGGACGTACAGTGCATAGTCTCAGCTTCTTGCTAGGACTTTACAAGGATGTCAGCTTTACACTCGTCTCACCACCAGAGCTTAAAATGCCCGAGAAAGTAACCAGCTTCTTTGCAGAAAAGGGCGTGCAGTACACAGAGGTAGAAGCGATCGAAGAAGGTTTGGATAGTGATGTGATCTACATGACAAGGGTTCAAAAAGAACGCTTTGAAGATGCAGCGGAGTACGAACGACTTAAACTGAAGTACATTCTTAAAGCAGATCATGTACGCGACCGAGATATTACCGTAATGCACCCACTACCACGTACCGGAGAGATTGATACCGATGTCGATGCACTACCCAACGCCGCCTATTTTAGACAAGTACGAAACGGTGTCGTTGTGCGCATGGCACTACTTGCAATGCTACTCGGAAAAGAATGAGCGCCATCCTCGTCAAAGGCGGTACGGTAATTACAGCTAGCGGAGCAGCAATCGCTGATGTGTTAAAAGTAGATGGAGTCATTACTGCAATAGGCGAAGTGAATCAGACACCTGATGAAACCATTGATGCAACGGGTCACATAATTTTTCCAGGGCTTATCGACTGTCATGTGCATTTTCGAGAACCAGGCTTTGAGCACAAGGCTACGATGAAGTCCGAAGCAGCATCAGCAATTGCTGGAGGTGTGACATGTGTGTGCGAGATGCCTAATACCGATCCACCAACGGTAACAGTTAATGCATTACAAGAAAAAATTATGCGTTCGCAAGATATAGAACATTTTGATATGCGGTTTTTCTTTGGGGTAACGAGTGGAATGCATTTGGTAACACTTAGAGAATTATGGACGTCAGATCTTGAGGAATTTAAGAACGCTAAGGCGCGATGCTGTGGCGTAAAACTCTATCTCGACCATTCAACAGGAGATCAAAAGATAGAAGAGGAACTGATAGGAGATGTATTTGCAGTATGTGGAGAGCTAAAGATTCCCATCATTGCACACTGCGAAGACCCAGAGATAAATAGGCAAGCAAAGGCTACCAATGTTTCAGTGGAAGTTTCTGCACATTCCATTATTCGCCCTATGCGGTCGGAGGCAAAGGCGATAGAGAAAGCAGTTGCTTTAGCAAAAGAGCATAATGCAGCATTACACGTTGCGCATCTATCTACAAAACGTGGGCTAGAAATAGTCGTAAATGCAAAAAAAGAAGGACTCTCTATTACCTGTGAAGTTGCACCGCATCACCTCATGCTTACCTCTCTTGACTACGATCGTCTAGGAACGCTGGGTAAGATGAACCCACCCTTACGGTTACCCGAAGACAGCGAAGCGCTCTGGGCAGGCCTAGAAGACGGTACAATAGACTGTGTTGCAACAGACCATGCACCACATACGCTTGCAGAAAAGAAAGAGGGTGCACCTCTGGATGCACCGAGCGGAGTACCCGGAGTAGAAACCGCACTGCCAATTTTACTTACACGCCTAGAACCAACCCTGATTCACAAGGTGATGTTCGAAACCCCCAATACCATCTTCGGCCTTGGAAAACAGGGTATTGTCGAAGGGTCGTCAGAGAGCTTAGTGATTGTGGACCCAGAGGCACAGTACGAGATTCATGCAAAAGACTTACACAGCAAATGTGAATGGACTCCTTTTGAAGGAATGCAGGTAAAGGGAAAGGTAATACGCACAGTCTAAATTCCTCCTTCCGGACATTCACCTGGGTAAAATCTCACCATAAATGCATCAACAAGATCTTCGAAGAGTGTTTTAAATTCCACAATCTTTTCGGGGATCTTACTGTCGTCTTTCATCACGTATAATCCTTGGTTCAACTCAATCTGAATCCCTGGGACCAAGAATGGTGGAATACGACGACGGTGGCAGTGGTGTCCGAGAATATACTTTCCTGTATACGGAAAGTTGATTGCAACTTTGTATCCCCTGCCTTCAAAGAAGTCACGGAAGAACACAGTGTGTTCACGGGTACACGAAGAAAAGTTCATGTTTCCCAAGTTAATATCGGGGCGTTCTTTTCCACTATCTTTTTTTAGCTTTGGCCCAAAAGGCAAAAACGAGTGACAGTCGATAAGGAACTGTACTTTTGGAATGTGTTGTTCGAGCGCTTCGTGATACGGGTCGTGGTAGTTCTTAATCAGCAAGTCTACAACGTCTTGATCTGGCTCTACTTTGTACACACTTTTTTCGTCCCATGTGGTGTGCACGGTTACTCCTTCTGCTGCGAGTTCATACTCTTTCGATATATCATCTGGTGCACGGTTGGGGTCCACAATCACACGAGAGAAATTACTCTGCACTTTGTAGACGTTCTCAATATCAAAAATTTCGTCAGTATACAGATCTGTATATCCCAAAAGCTCTTCGGCAGTGAGTGCGATTTTGTCTGCTACCTCTTCGGGAACTGCGGAACTAGCGTGAGGAATGGAGACGAGAATTGGTCTTGGCGAATAGTTAGCCATTAACGTTTACTGTATGTGTGTGTAAGTAAGTGTGATGCAGGAAGTACTTGAACACCGTCACTGGTATCAAGGACAACATTGGTCATCGTAAATTCTTTGATGGTTCCTGATGTTCCATTAAGAGCAATTGTATCTCCAATACTAAGCTGCCTCTTTAATTGCTGACAGGCAGTCGCATTATCAATAACAGTTCGTGCGCCAAATGCAGCACCAAGACCTAACATCAGAAGTCCTACAGAAACAATCGTGACAACACCATTTAAGATGTAGTGCAGATTAAATCCAAGTTGATCAATTGCAGCAACAAACACGAAGATCAGCACAACGAGCTGCACGGTTTTACCAACAAACTTCTTGTACGTGATATCCATTTTGTTCAGCGTTTGCAATGTAAGCATCTGCAAAAACTTCGCGAGAAGCATTCCAAAGATGATCATAAGAAGTGCCGCTATAACCTGTGGAATGTAATTGGTAATAACTGCAAGCCCTTCACTCACTTGTTGCAAGTGCAATGTGTCCGACGCAACGATCAGGGTAAGCAAGATCATCATCCAAAATACCAGCCACCCGAGGATTTCACTAATACTTTTATGGATGCCGATACTTTTTAACATGCTTTGCAGTGGAGTTTTTGCAGCCAGTTTATCGACGGCGAAAAATCCGAGTACCCATAACACTACGTGATGGACAAGTACGGCTGCCACCCATCCGACAAAGATGACGACAATAGCGAATAAAAGCTCTGGAAGAAGATCCCACACCCTTTCAGATGCAGAGACTACAGACTTCGAGAGCATTACTTGGAAGCGTTGAAAAATAGCGTTCATAGGCTAAATTATACCAGAATTACCCTCTCTTGTGGAGAGTATCTTTATCAAAGGCAACTTTGATTGACATTTCAGACAAAATTCGTAGAATGCTCGCACTGATGGCAAGAAAAGATCAACTTGAACGGCTTGGAGGACAGCTTAAAGAAATGCAGAAAGAACTGTTTGGATCAAGTGGAACAGTATCGTTTGCTGATATAGGAGAAAGGGAGGCAGGAGACGTTGTGGATGATGCCCAATATGAAGTTTCTGCTGAAATGGTTGGAAGAAATCAAGAATCTAGAGATGCACTATTGCTTGAGATAAACCAAGCAATCAATAGGTTTAGAAATGGAGTGTATGGTATTTGCGAAGATTGTAATGCAGAAAAAAGAGGGAAGGCTCACATTCCTATTACTCGTCTCAAAGCACTTCCATTTGCAAATTTTTGTGCAGAACACCAAAAAAAACGCGAAGAGAAAGGTGGTGTATCGCCATCAGCAGGAAGCAATATGCACTTAATGCAACAATTAGAGCCCAATCAGTATGGATTGAGCCTAGATGATGTACGAAACTTAGGTGTAAATACGATGAGCTAGTTGGCTACACTTCTACGATGATCGGAATCACCATTGGTTCACGGTTTAACTTGCGGTCAAAGTATCTGTAGAGAGCGCTGTTCACACTTCTCTTTAATTCTTTCCGGTCGTTATTCCCTTTATCCAGTGCTTCGAGGTATGCCTTCTTGGCACGTTCCACGACTTCTTTGGTAATCACCTCTTCTTCGGATCCATAGATCAGTCCACGCGTTAGTATATCGGGGTCACCGACAAGGCGCTTGCTGTCTTTGTAGACCTTGAGGACTACGACAACACTTCCACCTTTACTCATAATCTGACGGTCGCGGATAACACGCTGGCCTTCGCCAGCAGCTCCGCCTTTACCATCGATAATAATATCCTGAACTTCGATCTTACTCTTGCTTCTGCGTGCGCCACCGTTCGCATCAAATTCCAAGATTTCTCCATTACTCAGGAGGTGAATCTGGTTATCCGCGTACCCGATCTTGCGTGCAAGATCTGCATGAGCGTTTCGCATAGAAGGCTCACCATGTTCGGGGATAATGTGACGCGGTTTTACGAGGCGATGCATCAGTAAAATGTCTTCCGCGTTTCCGTGTCCAGTAACGTGGAGTGCAAGTTCTGCATTTGTCTTTACGATTGCACCTTGCGTGCTGAGATTATTGATTACCTTTGCAACTGCGCGTTCGTTTCCAATGATCGGATTCGAGCTAAGAATAATCGTGTCGCCTTTCTTCACACCAATCTGTCGGTGTGTACCAAGGCCGATACGAGCGAGTCCTGCCATCTCTTCTCCTTGGCTTCCAGTAGTCAAAATGATTACTTCGTTGTCAGGGAGTTTATCCATGCCAGGGCCTACTTTGCGGATCGTTCCGCGAGGCGCTTTGATGTATCCAAGGTTCTGCGCAATCTCGATGTTCGTTATCATAGATCGACCAGACACGAATACTTTGCGGTTATATTTTTTGGCGTGCTCTACCACTTGCTGAATACGATTGAGCAGAGAACTGAATGTCGAAACAATCACGCGTCCTTCTGCATCGCGAATCAGTTTGTGGAGTGTCTCCGAAATATCGGATTCACTTTTACTGTGTCCAGGTTTCGCTGCATTCGTCGAGTCCGCAATAATTGCGAGCACTCCTTCTTCTCCAAGCTTTGCAAGACGTTGAAAGTCTGCAGGCTCTTCGTTAACCGGAGTAAGATCAAATTTAAAGTCTCCAGTATGCACTAATGTTCCATACGGAGTGTGTAGTGCAATTGCTGCGGAGTCTGGAATAGAGTGCGTTACTTTAAGAAACTCCACTTCCACTTTACCGAGGCGAGTCTTTACGCCGTATTCCACATTGTGGAGTCTGCATTTGCTTGTGAGTTTTTCTTCATCCAAGCGCTTGCGGACAAATGCCATCGTAAGTTTTGTTCCGTAGCATGGTGGAAAGTGCAGCCCTGCCATTGTGTGCTGTACAGCACCGATGTGGTCGAGGTGACCATGGGTAAATAGCACGGCTTTGATGCGGTTTTCTTTTCCTTTAAGAGAAGAAAGATCCGGTATCAAGTAATCGATACCGAGCATATCCTCGTCTGGAAACTGTAACCCCAGGTCAATAATATAAATGTCCTGATCTACTTCTATCACAAAGCAGTTACGACCAACTTGCTCAAATCCTCCAAGAGGATAGACGCGAAGCTTTCCGTTTGCTCCACTAAAGTTACCCGGCTTTTGGGCCGGATGCGTACTTGGCTTTTGGGCCGGACGAGTATTCGGCTTTTGAGCCGGACGGGGGTTGTTAGGCCTTTGGTTCGAGTGAGCAGTATTGCTACTTCGAAAGGGGGGCTTATTCCCCTGATGCGGCTTTTTCTGTCCGCTGTGTGGCGTTGATTTCTGTCCACCCTGATTATTGTTGCCCTTCGGGGCTAGTTTCTTCCGCTCATCTCCTTTATTGGAACCGAGCCATTCTCCTACTGTCTTCATTTGTTATGAATTGTGTATGAATTAATATGACCCTATCATAGTCCACCCAAGGTAGTATTGCAAGCAGTGCCTTGCAATGGCATCGAGTTTTTGGCTTCAGGTAAACGTTTTTTTGTTTGGTTTTTTTGTTTTTTACACTGCAACAATGTGGTTTGGAGGGGTGGGAAGGTTAGGAAGGTTAGGAACCTTCATAAAAATTACAAACTTTTCAAACTTTTCAAACCTCTCCAACTTTCCGTTTTCCACTTTCCGTTTTCCTCTTCTTTCGGTAGCCTGTAGCACTGTATGGAGATAACAGTGCAAACAGGGCATACCAGACCAAAGCGTGGTACCACGCTTATTGCGAATAGTTTTATGAGTAGCAGTGGTGAGGATGTGGCTTTGCTTATACAAGTAGAAGGATCTCCAGCTGATGCAAAGACGCTCGAAAAAGAGTGTAAAACAGTCATCAAACATGCACTTTTAGAAACAGAAGGTGACGCGGCACAGCGTCTCGACGGAAGCCTCAAAGAACTAAATGGACTCTTTAAAGGCATTACTTTTTCTCAGTCGATGGAAGAAGTGCATGCAATTTTAGGAATTATCGACAAGACCGGTGTGCTACATGTATCTCATGCAGGTCGCGCAGAAGCCTATGTTGTACGAGGAAGTGGAGCCAGCCAAATTACAGAATACACACGAGGCAAACCCACACCTGCATTCGTACACATTGCAAGTGGAGCACTAGAGCAGCGTGATGTAATAATTCTCTCTACACAGCGACTTCTAAGAACAGTAACCCCAGCACAACTTGCACAGCTTTCTCAGCGAGGAGAACATATTCTCGATGAGCTCGTCACAGAACTTGAATCAGAAAAAGAACAGGCAGCTATTGGGCTCTTCCATGTGTCTGGTCGAGGCAAGGCATCTTCTGGCAAGCCAGTGAAGTCTGCATCTCGTCGCCGCCGTCGTAAAGGTGGAGGAGGAAAATTTTCCGCAGTACTTTCTTCTGCAGCAGATGTTACAGCACGTGTAAGTGATTACGTTCCAGCAGGAATCCCAGGACGTATTCAGGAAATGACAACAGATTTTGTTTCTGATCTTCGTGATCCTCAACGAAAACGCAGAGCACATCTGCTTCTTCTTGCAGGAACAGTCGCTGCATTCCTTGTAGTTTGGGCATTTGCAAACTTGTCTACAGGAAGCCAAAGTCGTCAGTCTCGCGCAGAGCTCGAAGAGCGTCTAGAAGAAGTAGGCCAACTAATTCGCACGGCAGAAAATCGCAGACTCTCCGGAGAAATGGATAGCGCCAATGCGATTTTGGAACAGGCAGAACAGCGATCCAAACAAGTAATGGATAACGAGAGCAACCTCTTCCGTGCAGAAGCACTCGATCTTCTCGAGCGGATTCGCACAAAGCGAGAAGAGATCAATAACATTGTCCGACTATCTCCTCGTGTCGTTGTAAGCCTTGCCACCAAGAAGAAAGACGTCGATGCCATCGGATTTATCGGACTTCCAGATGGTGAGTTTATCGCTTATGACAGACAAGATCTCTACCGTGTCCTCTTAAATACTGTCGAAGATCCAGATCGTCTTATCGAGGACGAACTTATTTTGGATGCTGATGACTTCCCTCGGTACCAAACCATAGTATTCCAAACCACAGACAACAGCGTGATCGAACTCGTAAACGGTCAGCCGACTTCTATGAAGACAGAAGATCCAGCAGGCTGGATCAAAGGAACAGACATCGAAACATACTTGCGTTTCCTCTATGTTCTTTCTCCAGAGAACAATCAAATCTATAAATATGAACGCCTTGCAAACCGTTACACATCACCTGCCGAATACAATGTAAACGGAGATCTCGAAGGTGCACTTGATATGGCCATTGATGGAAATGTATATCTCCTCAAAGAAGGAGGTGAAGTGATGAAGCTGCTACGAGGTGAGGTAAAGCCATTTACTATTCGTCACCTTCCAGAAGAAGCTCTTACTAATGCCACAAAGATCTACAAGGTATTCGATGGACATCTCTACTTCTTAGATCCAAAAGCAGGACGTGTCGTAGTCGCAACTCCGGGTGGAGGAGCTGGTGGAGAAGGTGCGTACGTACGGCAATACATACTTGAAGGAGATCAGATCGGAGACCTTAAAGATATCTTCGTCGATGAAGAAGAGACAAAGATGTATCTGATTGATGATAAGCGTATTCATGTAATAGATCTTCGATAGATCTATGAAAGTCCTTACATTTGGAACCTTCGACCATCTCCATCCAGGACATCTGGCATATTTGACCGAGGCAGGTGTTAAGGGAGATCTTTATATTGTAGTCGCACGCGACAAGCATGTTGAGGAAATAAAGGGTAATGCACCAGATCAATCCGAAGAAGATCGAGTAACAGCACTAGAAAAAGCGTTCCCCGATGCGACTATTCTTTTAGGGGACAGTGAGGATTATCTCAAACCAGTGCGTAGTATCAATCCAGACCTTATTGTAATGGGCTACGATCAGCGTCTCCCGCCTGGAATTGAGGAAGCAGATCTTCCGTGTCCAGTAGAGCGGGCAAAGCCGCATAATCCAGAAGAGTTTAAAAGTAGCATCAGAAGAGAAAACGGCTAGTCAAAGCCCTTCTTTGTATCCTACCTTGGTAAAAAACCCTATTTCTGCTATACTACTATAATTACTTCAGAAAAAACCTATGAAAGAAACAAACCTCCCTACCGCAGAAACACAAGCACCAGAAGGTGATGGCCGTCCACCGTTGTGGAAGCAGATCCTTGGCGCAGTTATTGGCGGAGGTTTAGCACTTGCAGTGTATTACGCATATGAGTATGCAAAGCCACAAGTGACAGCGTACCTTACACTCCCTGTTGCTGAGGGTGGAAGGCTCTTCGATTTAGGTGCATCACACATTGCAGATAAGACAATGGACCAAGGAAACCGAAAGCGTATTCTTAGTCGTGGTCTTCGTGCTGCAGGTATGTTGCAAGACAACGAGCAGAATGATCCATCTCTTCTAGAGACAGTCGACAACCACGCACTAGATATCGCGTGGCCAGGTCATGATGCAGAGAGTCCACTCTATGATGAGGCTATTGCAGAAGACAGAGTACCAGGAGGGGTATCACATGCTGTTGCAGAGAAAATTGATGAATGGGAGAAGGATGTTGCTGATCAAGGCTTTGAGGTAAATATGATGGAAGAACAGATGGCGACACAAAACATGGAATCAGAAGATACATGGGAAGATCTTTGGGGTGATATCCGCGAAGAAGAAAGTGGTCACGAAGTAGAACACTCTAATGCAGATGCACTTCCAGATACTGGATTTGGTATCGGCTTCGTTGCAGTAGGTGCTGCAGGTGGAGCATGGGGAGCACGCAAGAAGAAGCGTAAATAGGAAGTCGTGGTACAGTACTGACATGTCTATTCTCTTTTTTGTATTAGGCCTTATCTTCGGTAGCTTTGGCTCCGTACTGATTACACGAGTACCGTGTGGCGAGAGTATTTGTGGGAGATCCGGATGCCCAGAGTGCAAAAAAACTCTCACACCATTAGAGCTGATCCCCTTACTGAGTTATTTTATTCTGCGTGGTCGGTGCACTGGATGCAAAATACAAATTGGTTGGATCTATCCAACAATCGAACTAGCATCGGGGCTCCTATTTATTATGGCATGGACACTCGTTGGGTCATTTGTTGCAGCACTCCTTCTTGCGCTGTGCTTGTGGCTCCTTCTTCTTATTGCATTCATTGATTATAAAACACACACGATATCAGACCTACTCAATCTTCCTCTACTCGTTCTTGCTATTGCATACAGTCTTCTTATAGGCCAGCTCCAAACTACTGGTATAATTATTGGAGCAGGGTTCTTTGGTGTGCAATGGGTATTAAGTCGTGGTAAATGGGTGGGGAGTGGAGATATTATTCTTGGAGCAGGCATCGGAGCTCTAATGGGTAGCGGAGAGCGTATGGTTGCGTGCCTTCTTTTGATCTATATCATCGGAGGAATTATCGCAGGGGCACTTCTGATAACCCACAAGGTACAGCGTGGTCAGTACGTTCCCTTTGCTCCATTTATAGTTCTAGGAACCATTGCTGCTATTGCACTACAAACACGGATTGACCTTCTGATCGATCTCTATATTCAATTTTAAAAATCGGGCTCTCGCCCATTAATATTGGGTGAAAGCCCGGAAATGTATTGCACGTTATCGGCAGGTGCCGTGCCCACTCCGGAGAGAGGCTTTCGTTACAACGACAAGAAGTGTACTTCATATTTGGTATTTGTCAAGTGGTCATAAAGGCCTAATTTCTGTCTAAATCAGCTGTTTGAGCATATAATTAGCGAGATATGAAGACTGTCGCTCAAAATAGGCGGGTTCGATACGATTATGACATCGTAGACACCCTAGAAGCTGGAATTAAGCTTACGGGACAAGAGGTCAAATCTTGCCGTATGGGTAACGTAAATTTGGCCGGATCCTACGTCTCTCTCCTCTCTGGAAAACCGATGATCAAAGGAATGAAGATCGCCAAGTATAACTTCGCTTCCAATGTCGAAGGGTACGAACCAGGATGTGATCGGCTTCTTCTTCTTAAAAAGAAACAGCTTGATAAGCTCACAACTTCGCTCGCAGAAAAAGGGGTTTCTCTTGTCCCTCTGGATGTAAAAGCAGGGAACTTTATCAAAATTACTTTGGGACTAGGAAAAGGTAAGAAGCGATACGACAAGAGACAGAGCAAGAAAGAACAGGACATTGGAAGAAGGTTAAAAGAGGGAAGAGATATTTAGCACTACCTCGACTAATCATCTCTTGCTATGATCATCTCCCATGTCACTATTACCACCACAAATTCAAAAGACGATCGAGGAGTTCTCTAAGCTTCCGGGGATCGGACCAAAGTCTGCGGAGCGCTTAACATTTCATCTTTTGCGCAGTAGTAAGGCATCTCCAGAAGGTCTTGGTGGTTCTCTAATGACACTCAAAAACGAACTCAAGTACTGCAAAGATTGTCAGATGGTTACGCTGCAACTGCAGTGTAGTTTGTGCGCAGACAGTAGTCGCGACCAAAGCACGGTTCTCGTTGTCGAAAATCCTCTCGACGTTGTCGCATTTGAAAAGACATTTTTCAAAGGTGTGTACCATGTGTTGCACGGAGTACTCTCCCCTATTGATGGTATGGGTCCAGAGCAGCTCAAGATGAAAGAGCTCGTAGATCGTTGTACCGATGGTACGGTCTCAGAAATTATCGTAGCGACAAATCCAGATGTCGAAGGAGAGGCAACCGCCAGTTACATCCAACAAAAACTTGGTGGTGCAGTAGCAAAAATCACCCGTCTTGCTCACGGTCTTCCTATGGGGGCTGATATCGAATTCGCCGATCAAGTTACATTGCGAGAGGCATTAGCAGGGCGGAGGGATGTATAATTTATTTTGAAGTCCAAGCTATTCCTTGATCTAGGTAATAATCTTTTTCCTTAATTTCTGGAAAAAAGTCACCATACTTTTCATTAAGACAGTGTCGAATGGTTGCCAAGGTTTGACCTGTAGAAACAGTGTCATCACAAAGGTGAATTTCAGGGATGTCTTGGTGCTTATCATGGTGAGTCCATTCTTCTAGTGTGCAAGAGTCTTCTAGGCATGTAATTACGTACAGCGCATGGTCTTTATCGTCTTCTAGTCTATGTTTAATAGTGATAAGAATCTTGTCACCATCTTTCGCCGTTTCGATGAAAGACCGAAGCATTGTAAATGTTGAATAGGCTATGAGACACGGAGTAGCATTATCTTCTTGCATTGACTGAGCAAGTGCGTTTGCCCTATTTTTCCATCCATATGCTCCAGAGCGTGATACTTGAGATAGCTTTGTGCCAATAACAGAAGCCTCATTAGGAAGCATTGCAGTGTGCCGTTTGTATATTTCTTGCAGGACTGAAACATCTTGATTTGACCGATAGGCATTGAGGACTTCTTCTAAAAATTTCTCTTGAAGTATTGGGTCAGAGTCTAGAATTTTCATGAGGAGGTACAGAGCTTCGTCTTGCCAATGAGAACTATTGATCACAGCGAGTATTTCTTTTTGCTTTAGTTCAATGCCATAACGAATGGCGTACCGAACTCCTTCAGGAAGAAACACATTAGAGTCAGGATTATCTTCAGGACTACTTAGTCCAAGGGACTGGGAAATTTTTCTTTTGGCTACACCAACAATATTGAAAATTGCCTCAATAGGATTATCTGTATCGATAGCCTTTTTCCAGTCAGATGATTCCGGAGGAGTGTTAGTCATAAGAAGATAACTTAACACAAAAACAGTATATGTCAATTTATTGCATATATAAGACTGAATTAATGCCTAAACGCTCGCACTCCAGTGGTAACCATCACAATTCCTAGTTCGTTTGCTTTGGCGATCACCTCTTCGTCACGAATAGAGCCACCCGGTTGAATGATCGCAGTGATGCCATTTTCGGCAGCAGTTTCAATGCTATCTGCAAATGGAAAGAACGCATCGGATGCCATGACACTTCCTTTAGCGCGGTCCCCTGCGCGGCGTGCCGCAATGATCGTACTGTCGACGCGACTTGTTTGGCCACATCCAATTCCTGTTGTGATTTTATCTTTTGCAAACACAATCGCATTACTCTTGGCATGCTTCACGACGACCCACGTAAAGAGGAGGTCTTCGATCTGTGCATCCGTCGGCGCGGCATCTGTCACTACAGTTAGATCATCTTTTGTGAGCACTTTTGTATCTTTATCCTGAATAAGGATACCGCCCATCATCGATCGATACGTCATATCTTTATCCACTTTCCACTTTCCACTTTCCACTTCTATTGCCCGTAACTTCGGCCTTTTCTTCAGAAGTTTCAGTGCTTCTGGCTCGTAACTCGGGGCAATAATCACTTCAGCAAATATCTTCTGATCAATAATTTTTTGAATCACTTCTGCAGGGCACGGTCGATTAAGCGCGACGATTACACCAAATGCACTCAGGCGATCGGCGTCGTAACATCGCTGGAAAGCTTGCGCAATATCATTGTGACTCGCAACTCCAGATGGGTTTGCATGCTTGATGCACGCTGCAGTTGGCTCTTCATATTCGCACACCAAATTCCATGCACCATCTGCATCCAAAATATTAAGGTAGCTCATTTGCTTCTCTTCTTGGATCACTTTCCATGCGCGCTCGGTTCCATACAGGTCACAGTAGGTACCTGTTTGATGTGGGTTTTCTCCGTAGCGAAGCGGGGTGCCATTGGTCAGGATCAACCCATTGTTTTTCCCTTCGGATAGGGCTGTTGTAATTGCGCTGTCATAGGCAGCTGTGCATAAAAATACTTTCGTAGCCAGTTCCTCACGAGTCCGCGGGGAAGTATCCCCGCTCTGTTCAATTTCAGATATCACACGCTCATAATCGGTAACGTCACAGACAACAGTAACGTGCTTGTGGTTTTTTGCCGCACTCCGTAAAAGTGTCGGACCACCAATATCAATCTGTTCAATCAGCTCATCCCCCGTGATTCCTTTGGCGACAGTCTCCTCGAATGGATATAAATTTACAACAACAAGATCAATCGGTTCGATACCATTCTCCTTTGCCTCTTTTGCATCCTGTGCATCCTCTCTTCTCATAAGCACTCCTCCCATAATCTTTGGGTGCATTGTTTTGACGCGACCAGAAAAACATTCCGGAAATCCTGTCACATCATCTACTGCGATGACATCGAGTCCTGCATCAGAAATAAACTTAAGAGTGCCTCCTGTAGAGATAATCTCGTATCCTGCTGCGGTAAGCCGCTTAGCAAATTCGGCAACTCCAGTCTTGTCGGAAACGGAAATGAGAGCTCGTTTTGGCATTAGAAAGCTGATTTAAGAGGCGAAATCGATTATAGAGGTTCTTCCCCACATTGCTAGTGCAGTCCAATATTTTTCAGTGCGTAATACATCCAGTGCAGAAGATAAAGCGAGCATACTTATTCAATTTGATGTTTCTCGGACGGTTCCACTCTCTATTCCACTCAATTACGTACGAAGATTTGAAGCATTGATCCCTCTCTTTCCAGATGACCAGCCTGCAGCTCCTTGTAGTTGTGACAGTCCTAGTTGTAGCGCCGGAAGTTATACATGGAACTACTGCATAGATACGGTGTGTACGCCAGCAACGATGAATTTGCCATGTTTGTAATTCTCGTCAACACACAATGCTTCTTGTAAAAAAATGTGTACTACAATGTGGGCAATACTTATCCCCCAAATCTTCATGAAACGTTCTGGATTCACCCTCATCGAGCTTCTGCTCGTGATCGGTATCATCGCCATATTGGCATCTATTGTTATTGTAGCTATCAATCCAACTAAGCAGTTGGCTGATGCACGTGACGCACAGAGGCGTAGCGACGTTAATACCGTTTTGAATGCTGTGTATCAGTACGCTATCGACAACAATGGTAACTTACCAACCTGTATTGATACGACACGTCGTGGTATCTGTACTGGTGGCTCTAACTGTACTGGCTTCGACTCTGGCACTCATGCCAATGTTGTTGTTTTAGATACGCAGTCTTGCGACCTCGATGTGCTAAGCGGATCCTATCTTGTCAACCTACCAGTTGATGGTAGCGGTGTACCAACAGGTGCAACCGTTTACACTGGTTATGACATCATTCAGGACGCGAACGGTCGTGTAACTGTTACGGCACCAATAGCCGAAAACACGACAATTAGTGTTACGCGATAACATTTGAAGACCTGCCTGCCGGCAGGCAGGAATCGAGGAAATCAAGGATGGTCCGAATCGTCGGTTTCCTTGATTTCTTTGATTTCCTCGAAATCTTTTTAGTGTGATATACTCCGCATAATCTATTTTTTCCAATTTTTTCTATGAACAAAAAAGGATTCACCCTCATCGAGCTTCTGCTCGTCATTGGTATCATCGCCATTTTGGCATCCATTGTTATTGTAGCCATCAACCCAACGAAGCAGTTGGCTGATGCACGTGACGCACAGAGGCGTAGCGACGTTAATACCGTTTTGAATGCTGTGTATCAGTACGCTATCGACAACAATGGTAACTTACCAACACCTATTACCACTACTGTCGGAGAAATCTGTCAGACAGGAGGAACATGTACTGGTCTATTGGACCTTGCTGTTCTAACAACAAATGGTACGTACCTTGTTTCTATGCCTACAGACCCAAGTCAAACAGGGGCAGACGAGACAGATTACACCATCGTGAAGAACGCAGATGGTCGTGTAACAGTTGCTTCCCCAAGCGCTGAGAACACAACGATCAGTGTAACTCGCTAATTAAAGCCAAAAAGTAGAGCTTTCAGCCCCCAGCTTCTGGGGGCTTTTAAAATGGCTCAAAATTGCGTTTTATGGTAAAATAGTAGGATTCTAGTAATTATGGCAAAACGCAAACCAACACTACAATCGGCAAAAAATATCTGCCTTCCTTCAGCGCAAGCTGCGAAGCAGGTGCAAGTGCAGATGACGAGCGTAAAGAAGGCGGTGCACCGCTCTATTGTGCTGACGATGGTATCTTCTATCGCGTTCCTCCTTTCGGTGTCGATTGTTATGGGAGTGATGAATCCCGCAGGAATATTCGCCCTTATAGGAACAGGAGCACTCCTTATCGCCAGTGTAGCCGCGGCATTCGAGGCAAAAACGTTGTTCCATACCATTGCAGAAGAGCACAGGGTAGACCATCTCAAGACAGAATTTATCTCTCTTGCTTCGCATCAATTGCGCACGCCTCTTTCGAGTTTAAAATGGTACGCAGAGATTTTTAGTGAAGAGAAGGGGCTGACAAAAGAGCAAAAAGGCCATGCGAAGTAAATGATTTTTGCGGTGCGGAGAATGAATAACCTTATCGATTCTCTACTCCATGCAGCGCAACTGGAGTGCGAAGAAATTATTCCACGCATGAAGAAAGTATCTATTAATACGGTAATTATAGATTTTACAAAAGACCTTAAAATATCAGCAGCAGAAAAGGATATTAAAATCTCCGTACAGGTGCCAAAGAAAACAATTTCCCTCAATACAGACTCCTCATTGCTCGGTGTTGTATTGCAGAACTTGTGTAGCAATGCCATCAAGGTTAATACGGATGGAAACGGGCTTGGGCTCTATATCACTAGTATGGTAATCGACAGCTTAGGCGGTACGATTGCTGTAGAGAGTACGGTAGGAAAAGGAACGACATTCACTGTAAAATTGCCAATTAAGCACAAGAAAGTAGCGAAGACTAAGAAGAAAAAGAAGTAAATGGAGCCACCTCGGAGATTCGAACTCCGGACCCACGCATTACAAGTGCGTTGCTCTGGCCAACTGAGCTAAGGTGGCTTATTTACTGGCCACAGCTTAATGGGTTTAGGTTTTCTTGAGAAGGGAATTATTGAAAAAAAACCCGATTTATGCGATAATAAGAGTCCGCTCTTTTGGTGATCGCCCTTGGGATTTATCCCTTGGGAGGAACGTCCGGGCACCGCTGGAACATTATGCGGCTAACAGCCGTCACATGCGTCATAATTCATAAAGCGCATGAGGACTAGTGCCACAGAGACGAGCCCCTTTATTGGGGAGTGAAACGCCTCGGAGTACTGAGGATTCGACCACAGCTTAAGCTGTGGACCAATCGGTAAACTCATGGTGGTGTAAGGAGGATTTGGGTGCATAGAACCTGTGTTGGTTCCGACATACTGTGTACTCCTCCGCATTGAGGTCATAGAGCAATCTTGGCCCCAGATAGATGATCACCCTCGACAGAACCCGGCGTACAGGAGAGCGGATCAAAAAAAGCGCAAATGCGCTTTTTTTGCTATCAAATTGTAAAGACGTCACGCTGTGACGTCTCTACAATAACTATATGAAAAAATCCGAAGCAATTTTCGGCCTTCTCCGCATCCCTGTAGATGCCCTTGCAGTGTTTGCAGCTCTGCTGCTTGCGTATAGGCTTCGTCAGCTTAATGTGGATCTTATCCCTGGTATCCAGCTTCTTGAGCCTGCTACTACGCTTCCAGACCTTCCAAGCTATGTCTCTCTCTTTGTTATCCCTGGGATTCTTGGGTTTCTCTTTTTTGCTGCGTGTCTAAAAATGTATGTACTCCTCTCCACGCGTAGTGCTTGGAAAGAAGTAGGCAAACTTCTTATCGCGAGCTTTCTTTGGCTGGTTGCTGTGATTGCATGGTACTTCCTCGTAAAGAAACAGCTCTTCTATAGTCGTATGCTTCTTGTGCACTCCGCATTCCTCATTGCAGTGTTTAGCATGGTCGGACGTGTGTCGGTATTACTTTTACAACGTGCATTTTTGCATTGCGGCATCGGCGTGCGGTCTGTTGTTTCCATCGGAGGACAATCGATTGTCAAAGCTGCAAAGCTGACACTGGTGCGTGACATACGCTACAAGTACCTCGGGCATTTTAGTGCTCTAAACGAATTGAAAGTACTACGCAAAACACAGGAGATCGATCTGGTATTACAAACAGATCCAGACCCGAAAAACTCGGTGACCAACATGCTTATCGAGTACTGCAGAAGCGAACATATTCACTATGCATTCTTACCACCAGTACTTGCAGAAAACCCGCATCAACTACGTACAGACAGACTTGGTTTGGTACCGATGCTTTCGTTTAGACCAACGCCTTTGGATGGTTGGGGTAGTGTCTTTAAGCGTGTATTTGATATTGTTGGTAGCATTCTACTACTCGTTCTACTTTCTCCAATTCTCCTAGCCCTAGCCCTAACCCTAACCCTAACCCAGGGCTTCCCCATATTCTATATATCGAAACGCGTCAGTGGCCCCTCTCGTAATACTGTCCCCGTGCTTAAATTTAGGACGATGATACGTAACGCTGATAAGAAAAAAGCATCCCTCAAAGAAAAAAGCCACCGCACAGATGGTCCTCTCTTTAAGATGAAAAACGATCCGCGTATTACCTCTCTAGGACGTGTGCTCAGAAGATTCTCTCTGGATGAATTGCCACAACTTTTCAATGTTCTCGTTGGCCAGATGTCACTTGTTGGACCTCGTCCACATCTACCTGATGAAGTGAATACCTACTCCAGCTACGAGCGCCGAGTCTTTGCGGTAAAGCCGGGGATTACAGGGCTAGCGCAAGTCTCTGGCCGGTCTGATTTGGTCTTCAAAGAAGAGGTACGATTGGATTTAAAGTACATAGAGGAATGGTCGCTGTTCCTTGATCTTTGGATTCTTTGGCGCACGATATTTGCAGTACTTCGAAAGAATGGTGCAGATTGAGAAAAGCTGTGTTACGCTCTCTCCCAATGGAACTTCTCGACATTCGTACAACATTTGGCAAAGCAGTAGTAGTCCTCATTGCAGCAATTGCAGTTACACTTGTGTACGAATCTTTTATTGCAGATAAAACTGGGAACGAATTTAAGCCAAAGCCAAATCAGGCATGCGAAGGAACTCCACTCGCAGTAAATTACCCGTACCACGGTGGAATGCTCGGGCCACATGCCTGCGAACCACAGTGTGATGATAAGGTGCAACATTACGTGCTCTACACCAATGGGAAAGCCACTCAGTGTCAAAAGCTACCAGGCTGTCTGGACTGGGGAGAAGACCAAGGGGTAACGTGTCTTCCACCTGAGGCGTAGAACGTTACTACAAAAGGTTCATCTGCCAGTTTTCTGGGTAGTCAGAGTTTGGCTTATCAGTAGAAGATTTCTCTGATAATTTTGCGCAGAACATTTCCATATATTTCTGCACACCTGTTCCGTAGCGCTTTTCTGTGATGCGATTATCAATCACCGTAACGTCAGCATCTCCTTTTGCAATGCGACGGAATGTGCGCAGTATTCTAAAGAGCCTGTGCAGAAGCCTCGGCATACTGTAGCCAACGAATGGATTATCAAAGTGCTCTGCACGTATAGAAAACACTGGTTGTGATGGATTATCAAATGGCAAAGCATCCATAACCAAATGGTCAACAGTTCCTGGTGGAAGTTCTACTCCTTCAAAGGTCCATGGAGTTAGCACCCAAACTGCAGTGCCTTTCGCAGCAAGAAACTCTGCCTGCATACGATTTACTCCCCCACTAAAGCTCTGGCAGATCAGTGTAATATCTCGAGCCTCTAGGTCTTCGGTGTATTTTACAAAATACTCTTCTATTACACGCCTGCTTCCAGCGAGAATAACAGTCTTTCCATCTGGTGGATCCGAGACAACAGTAGAGCCTCGTATCTCTTTAGGGAATGAGATATCCACACCATCCTGTACACGTTGTATCTGTGTATTGACGGCAGTTATTGTACTTCTATGTAGGGTTTCTTGCATAATTCCAGCACTTTGCGGAGGAATAAGCATTGTTACAGGATATTTTTCATACAAGTCTGCTTTCATAAGTTCTGCAACACTCTCTGGAACACTGTGCAAGAACTGTGATCCATCCTGACGTGTTTCAATCCATGTAATACGCTTGAGGGCCTCTTCTTCAAGGCAATGCAGCACCGCTTCAAGTTGCTTGAGTGTCTGTGGCAGTAATGCAGTGTCCGTAAGTAGCTCCTTTATCTGAGCACACAACGCTTCTGCTTGGGGTGCAGTGAGGTCACTGTGAGCAAGGAATCGTACGTCCTGTTCGTTACGTGTCTTCTCTATCCAGATCTGAAGCAAGTCTGTAAACTTCGTCATCTTCTCATGTCCTTCTGATGCAGCACGTAAATTATTGAGGCCACAGTAGTGCCCGTATGCCTTACTTGCTGTATCTTCGAGCATCGATGCATCATCAATAATGATGTGTGCATCTGCATTAAGTGCACCATGTGCTGCATGGTCTGGGTCTGCGACAAATGCAAGAAGCTGACGGTGATCAATCAACATAACAGAGGGTAAATCCGTAAATTGATCGGTGTAGGTCTTGCTGGTTTCGAGGCACGTCAGTTTACCATTCCATACACTTCGCTCTTCTCCATGAATTGGTGCATCAGCAAAAACTTTTGGAGCATACCAATCGAGTTTAGTTACAAGTGTTGCCTCATCGGCACTGTATTTTTCTTGCACACATAGTGTCTCTGCAGCCTCTGTATCTAGTAAAAGAAATGGTGGTTGCAATACACGGACTTCATCAGAAAGCTTGAGTCGCTTTACCATTGCCGTAAGGTTCTTTACTGCAATCCAATGTACTGTTGAGGTATCTTTTGCAGCTGCATCGATCACACTCTGTAGCATCATCGGATCCAGTGACTCTTCTATCATATCAACGACGCCAATTTCTGGTTTTTTCAGCGTAAGCTTGCGTGTCATTCCAGGGAATTTTTTTGGTTCTGGTACTTGCATCCAAGCTGGTCGAGTGTTTGTGTCGCTCGTAGGAAGTGCATCAAACAATTGTGTATAACCAGGGGCACTCTTGTTCATGGTTGCCTTTATATCCATCACCATATCTTGTGGTAGTTCTAGTAGGCGCTCCCAGCACTTGCTTAGGAGTTCTAGAGTGGCTCTAACATCACCAAGAGCTCTGTGCACTGGTGCGTGGTTCAAATTTAGCACGGCACTCACGTATCCAAGTGAGTAGCTTTCGAGTTCTGGGAATACGAGAGAAGCAAGCATCGAAGTATCGATCCAAGGTCTTTCTGACAGATCGATTCCTTCTCCTTTGAGCATACGAATATCAAACATGATATTTTGACCAACAATCACAGTGTCTTTACCGATACGCTTTTGGATCTCTGGTAATTGTTGCTCAAATGTCTGCTTACCTTCTAGGTGCTCCGGGCGGATACGCGTAATGATCTGTACCACACTCGGAATTTCCACAGGAACAGAAACTAGCTCATCATATTCATCAACTTGGCTTCCTTCACGATAAACAACGTGAGCGTACTCTATGACACGATTGACCTTTGGGACGAACCCAGTGGTCTCGGTGTCGAGGACAACGAAGGGGATGTTTGGAAGTTGCATGAAGCCATCCTAGCGTTTTTTTCGCCGTATCCAACCAAATCCGGCTGCCATTCCTGAAGCAACCACTGCAACAGCAGCTGGCCCCGTGTCTCCCACTGGTCCCTGTGATTGCATAAGCGGTCTTAGCTGAGCAATAGGCAACTGATACGGAAGCGGCTGACCTGTTGGATACTGAGGGAACTGGAAGAGTTGCGAGTTGCGAGTTGCGAGTTGCGAGTTTGGGCGTGTAGGTGCTGTAGGAATATTTAGACTTGGGTTTTCTCCAAAGTCGATCTGTGTCCCAAGCACTAATGTTCCAGTCTCTATTGCACAACTCCAATCGCAGCCGTCACTACCGACACGGTTTCCATCATCACATTCTTCTTCGGGGTCTAGAACATTATCTCCACAACGTGCCATGTGACAATTGGGACGACATACAGCACCAGGTTGGTCGCTGTTTTCTGCTCCCTCGTCACAGGTTTCTCCTGGGTCGACGGTGTCGTCTCCACAAGATGTCGAGAAGAACTGGCAATCGCTACAGGCATATCCTACTGCTACATCATGAGTAGAAGATTCACACTGTTCTCCAAGGAGCTCTTGTACGATGCCATCACCACAGATACCAATCTCGAGTTGGCAGACGGTGTTACAACCATCGCCATCTCTACTGTTGCCATCATCACACTCTTCGGGTCTGGCAAGAGTGCCATCACCACAGACAGAGGCTGATGCAAAGAGCGGATCTTCTTCGCTGCATGTGCTGCTACACCCATCGCCGTTTTCGATGTTACCATCGTCACACTCTTCGCCGGAATCGATCGTGTTATCACCGCAGGCAGAGAGGCGACAGTTTGTGCGACAGGCATTTTCTCTGTCGTCATCATTGGCAGGTCCGTTATCACACTCTTCTCCATTATCCAGAACAAAGTCTCCACAACGAGCATTGGTACAGTCTTTGCGACAGCCATTTTTCTCACTATCGGAATTCTCGGTTCCTTTGTCGCATTCTTCATCAATTTCCTTAAGACCGTTTCCACACGTAGACCCGCTACGTAGCAGAGGTTCTAGTTCTCCTTTGCAGAGTTCACTACAGCCATCGCGATTGATTTGGTTCCCATCATCACATTGCTCGCCTGCTTCTCGCAGCCCATTTCCACATCCATTCTCCCGTGCAATAGCTCGCAGCTCTTCTCTTACAATTGCTGCTGCTGTGCCTGGAGATGTTGGACGTCTGCTGCCTTCGAGTTCACAGCTACTACTACAGCCATCGCGGTTTCTATTATTTCCATCATCGCAGGCTTCTCTTCCTTCTTTTCTTCCGTTACCACACGCCGCTCGTGCAAATGCAAAGTTTCCACCAGTGCCACCACCATTCGATCCTCCACCATTCGTTCCACCATTATTCGATCCTCCACCATTCGTTCCACTTGTTCCTCCGCCATTCGTTCCACTAGTTCCTCCGCCATTCGTTCCACTAGTTCCTCCGCCATTCGTTCCACTTGTTCCTCCGCCATTCGTTCCACT
>Ga0209402_10000826_pt1 | contig 35647 bp, 34 predicted proteins | sample ArcticOcean_MG_C_3_FD_187437 | JGI IMG/M metagenome (GOLD analysis project Ga0209402, IMG submission 187437) | Marine microbial communities from western Arctic Ocean - ArcticOcean_MG_CB8_126 (SPAdes) (version 2) | ecosystem: Environmental > Aquatic > Marine > Oceanic | place: Arctic Ocean... | reverse complement strand
AAAACTGGTTCTAATTGATTTGGCAAATTGTGAAGATATGACTATTAAAAAAAGACGATCGATCAATGTCTATGGATTTCCTATTGGGATAATGTCTCTTGCAACATATCTGAAAAGATTTTTGAGTACTTTAGAAATCAAATTAATGGACTTTGGAATTGAATATAGTAGTGAAGAAGAATTAATTGAAATTATTAAGAATGAAAAGCCTGATTTTATTGGTTTTCGTGCAATATCTGCTAACCTGAGAATTTTAGGTCCGTTACTAGCCGAGGTTAGAAAATTCTGTCCTGATTCATTAATAATGGTGGGTGGTCCATATGTTTCAGAAAAAAATACTGATGAATTTGTTGATACGGATGCAGATGCTTTTTTTATTGGAGAAGCAGAAGCAAGCCTCTTAGAAGTTTTGAAAAGAGTTTTGGATAAAAAAGATTACAGTGATATCAGTGGAGTAGCAATTAATAAAAAAGAACATTATGTTGATGGTAAACCAGTATTTCGTTTTGGAAGAATGGATTTAATAGAATTTGAAAATCTTGGATTTCCAAGTTATGATCTAGTTAATACTGATGAATATTATAAGAGCTTCAACTGGGGCTATTCTCGAAATAAGTATGCACTAATGGAATCTACACGTGGTTGTCCGTACAGTTGTACTTACTGTCATGTTATATTTGGTAAAAAAACAAGATACAGAACACCTGAATCCGTAATAGACGAAATTAAAACTTTGATAAAAGATCAAAATATCACTGATCTTTTCTTTACTGATGATATTTTTAATATAGATAAGAAAAGAGCTACTCGAATATTTGATCTAATAATTGCAGAAAAAATTAAAGTTCGTATACATTTTCCAAATGGTTTAAGAGGTGATATTATGGATGAAGCATTTATTGATAAAATGGTAGAAGCAGGTGTTATTTCTGTTGCGTATGCCTTTGAAACTCCTTCTCCAAGAATTCAAAAATATATGAAGAAAAATGTACATTTAGATAAACTCAAAAAAGTTGTACATTATACCTGTACAAAAGGAATAATGGTTAGATTATTTTTCATGTATGGCTTCCCTACTGAAACTGAAGAAGATGTCAATTATACATTGGAATTTATGAAACAATTCAAATCTGTTGTTAGCCCGTATTTCTTTGCTTTAAAATATTATAGAGATACAGAGATGTATGAACAAGCTCAGGAACAGGGATTTAATATCAGTACGTTAGATAATTCTGCTAAAGGATTATACACTGAATTTGAATTCTGTGAAACTCCTCTATTATCTAAAGAATTCATGAAGAAAGTACATTATCGTTGGTTATCTGAAATAATTTTGAATAAAGAACGATTTACAAATGCACTTGAAATCCAAAAAAAATTTCATACTGATGAAGAGATAATTGCTTATTACTCGTCATTTTTCGGTAAAGATTTTGATAGTATAGAGTCAATTCTTAAACTTTGTAAAACAACTGATAATGATTCTAAACCAGATGAAATAATTGGACAGAAACTTACAGGAAATACTATAGATAGACCAGAAATAAGTAACTAATTTTTCTTATACAAATTTTCTTGTGAATTGACTCAATTTTCTTATAAAATTTCCTAACGAATCATTTTTTTCAGAATCCATCATTTTTGGAATAATGATATTATCATCAAAGTTTTTAATCAATTCACTATCTGAAATCAATCTTTTATTTTGAATTTTTTTATATTTAGAATTAATTTGATTAATATTTTTTAAAATATTTAATGTTGCTTTAAATTTTGATAGAATAACTCCTTTTTTTAAATAATAAAAAAATACGCCTATGTCAACCATTATTAGCGCAGGCAACATTTTGAAATACGTTTTTCTGGAATAATGTGTTAGTAAACAATATTGTCGGTTTCTTTCTAATAGATAAAATTTAAAACTATTCCACTTAAAACTATATCCTTCTGCTGGATGATATACAATTGAAGATGGAATGTAATATGATTTTATATCTTCTAATGCAGCTCTCCAACAAAGATCTAAATCATCATGATATGCAAACAAAAATGAATCAAACATATCCAATTTTTTTATAATTTTTTTGGATGTGAACAAACAAGTTCCTGAAGCATAACCTATTCTTTCAGGTTTATTGAACTGACCTTCATCTGTATCCCCTTTATTTCTAGCAAACCCAAATCCAAATAAATGGATCATATTTCCTGTACCCTGTAAAATCTTATGATTATCTGTAGTTAGAAATCTTGGTTGATAAATTCCATCTCCAAATGTTTTGTATCCATTAACCAGTTCATCTAACCAATTACATTCTACAATTGTATCTGGATTTAATATTGTGATAAATTCACCTTTTGCGTTCCTTATGCCTACATTATTTCCTTCACAATAACCTAAATTTTTTTCATTCTCAATAATTTGAATCTCTTTAAATCTCTCTTTACATATGCTAACGCTATTATCTTTTGAAGCATTATCAACAATTATTATTTCAAATCTTTCATAATTTGTTTGTAATACTGATTCTACACACTCCAAAAGAAGATTACCAGCATTATAATTTAGAATTATTATACTAACAAGCGGCGTGGACTCATTTTTCATAATTATTGTATTAAAGAAAAAATTATCATGTATTTAATATTACGAATGAATTCATATCTCATAAAGAAATTCTAGTTCCTTCTCCTAGTAAGAAAAGTTTTTCAGAATTATCTTTATTATTTCCATGTAGATGACAGTTTGCTGAAATTATACTATTGTTAATTTTTAATCCTCCTTCAATTTTACAATTAGACATAATTATTGTATTTTTTATAGATACATTTGAAGTAATTATTGTATTATCTCCAATACTAGCATTAGGGCCAATTGTAGAATTTTTTTCAATCTTGCAATTTTTTCCTATTATGCATGGCATTATAATAGAGCTATCTGATTCAATAACTGTTGATTTTTCAATCAGTAGTTTTTTTTCAGATTGATTTTTTAAAATCTGTGTGTTTGCATTTATAATATCTTCTGGAGTCCCAGTATCCTTCCAGTAATCAGTTATTATTTCATAACTTATGTTATCATTATTTTTTAATAGAATGTCTAGAGCATCTGTTATCTCTAATTCATTTCTCCATGAAGGTTTTAGATTATCTATAACATCAAAAATCTTTGGCGTGAGAAAGTAAATTCCTGTTACTGCAAAATTTGTAGGTGGATTTTTTGGTTTTTCCATTATTTTTGTAATTTTTGAATCTTTTAGTTCTACTATTCCAAATCTTGAAGGATTATCTACTTCACATAATAGTAATGTTGCATCAAAGTTAGAATCCTCAAAATTTTCTTTTAATCCTGAAATAGATTTTTGAATAATGTTATCTCCTAAAAAAACTAGAAATTTTTCATTCTGAATGAAATCCCGACATAATTTTATGGCGTGAGCTATACCTAGAGGTTCAGCTTGTTCAACATATGTGATCTTTATTCCAAATTTTTCTCCATTTCCATAATACTCTTTGACTTTTTCTGACCCTACTCCGCCAATAATTATTGCAATCTCTGTAATATTGCAATCTCTAATTGCCTCAAGACAATATTCTGACATTGGTTTATTTGCAATTGGTAATAATTGCTTTGGTCCTGTATGTGTTAATGGACGTAATCTTGTTCCATGTCCCCCATGTAGAATAACTCCTTTCATTGTTAAAATCCAATCACCATAAATTAATTAGAACTTTTCCAAGGAGTTGAATCTAAAATTGTATCTGAAATATCATTCAAAATAACTGGGTTGTCTAAATACCATTGAACAGTTTTTCTTATACCTTCATCAAAACTTGTATTATTTTTCCATCCCAGTTTATTTGAGATCTTTTTCGAATCTAAACTATATCTAAAATCATGACCTGGTCTATCTTCAACAAATTCAATTAATCCTTCAGGTTTATCCATTATCTCGAGAATTTTTCTAACGACTGTCATATTATCAATTTCATTACTTGCAGAGATATTGTAAGATTCCCCTTTTTTACCATTAAGAAGACTCATCAATATGGCATCACAATGATCTTTAACAAAGATCCAATCTCGAATATTATTCCCTTTACCATAAACTGGAATTTTTTTATCTTGATTTGCTAAAATAATAGTCTTAGGTATTAGTTTCTCAACAAATTGTCTTGGACCATAATTATTTGTACATCTTGTAATTACTACATCCGAATTGTGTGTTTCATAATATGACATGACTAAAAGCTCTGCTGAAGCTTTTGTTGCTGCATATGGATTTGATGGATTAAATCTAGAGATCTCAACCGCACTACCATCTTGCAAGCTACCAAAAACCTCATCGGTGGATATCTGAATCATACGTTTCTTTTGTTTTGTAATTATATCTAGAATTGTAAAAGCTCCTCTGATATTAGATACTAAAAATGGATTTGCATCATCAATACTTCTGTCCACAAATGATTCTGCAGCAAAATTAACTACTGCATCACACTTTGTAATTTCTTCTTCCATTAATTTTTTATTGGAAATATTACCCTTAACAAAATTATATCTATCTGAATCTTTGATTTGGGATAAATTTTTATGATTTGAACCGCGTAATTCCGCATCAATATTGGTTATCTCAATATCGTTCTGCTCATCTAGTAATTTTAAAATAAAATTACTACCGATAAATCCAAGTCCACCCGTGACAAGTAATTTCATATAAACACAAATTTTCCAATACTAATAAAATATTGTATAATTTGCTTAGTACCTTTAAATCCAAACTTTTATTGCTTAAATTTACTGTTTTTTTCAAGTGGATAAGAAAAATTATTCTGTATGGGACTTGGAAAAACACCAAACTAAGGATATCAAAGATTCTCACATAAATGGAGATTTAACCGTAATCTGGAGAGATTGGGATGATATTATTAAAAATCCTGAAATGATCTATGTTAACACAGTTAATCCTGGAGAGATCAAAGGCCCACATGTACACAAAAACAGAACAAGCTATTTCTATTGTATTGAAGGCAAAATGGTTATAATTGTACAGGGTAAAAATGGAGAGTATCATGAAATTGAAACAGATTCAACAGAATCTAAATTAATTTCTGTTTCAAATGGAGTTGGTGCAGCAATAATTAACCCTTCAAAATCAATCTCGAAGATTTTAGTATTAGCAGACATATCTTGGAAACCTGATGATAATGAAATGAAAAATATTTCTTTTACAAATTATGACTGGAAAAAATGGTTCAAATAATTTTATGAATAATAATTGTAATAAAATCCTAATAGCTGATTCATCACTAGAAATATCTGAGATTAAGAAATATTTTGAAAATGAATCAGTAATTATTATCGCAGCTGATTATAATACACATAAAAAATTCTCTAAATTAAACATAAAATTTTTAGATCTAGATGATTTTGTAAATAAAAATAATAGATCAGAATTATACGAATTTACTAATAGATTATTAAAATGGCATCAAGAAATTCCAAATCAAAATGAATTTAAAATTGATGATGTTAACATTTTGGATTTTCTAAGCCCATTAGAACTTCATGAATTTATTCTGAGTAAAATGATTAAATTCTTTTCAATCAAAAATACTATTGAAACATTTCATCCAAAACAAATTATCATATCTGATGATATGTCATATTTTGTACAAGAATTATTCTCAAAAGATTTCACTGAAATAATCCCAAGTTCTAATAAAATTGAACAAAAGGGAATTATTAATGATCAAATAGAAATACGATTCAATATATCTTCCAAACCAATAACATTTTACATATCTAAAAAATTATTCTCAAAATTAAAAAAAATCTCCGATAAAATATTTTCTTCATTATATGATTTAAAATTAAAAAATTATAAAAAGGAGATTATTCTTTTACTTGAATTCAATCCATCATTATATGCTGATTTAATATCAAATATTTCTAATTCAAACAAAACTGTTGTACTATTTAATCAAAGACGGCCTATATTATTAGATAATACCTCACGAAATATTCTTAAAGAAATTAATGCTAAAGTAATAAACTCTGACGATTTTCTTGATTCTAAATATAAAAAAGAAATTCTTACCAAACAAGTATTACTAATAGAAGCCTTTGACAAATTATGGAATGATAGAAAACTTTCTGAAATATTCTCTTGGAATAATACTTCCTTTTGGTCTGTGATCAAACCAACACTAAAAAATATTTATAATAATAGACTAGATGATTATCTCAAGCTTCATTTTATTTCAAAAAATATACTTGAATCATTAAATATTAAATCAATTTTATGTTTAAATGAATCTGGGCAAACAGAAAATATCTTTCTTCAGAACAATCAAAATAAAATTAAAAGTTTTCTTCTACAACATTCTTTTTTAAGATACCAAAAATCGATCTATGAAACACAGTGGATTTATGAAGATCAACGTATTCATGGATTTAAATCAGATAATTTTCTTTTATGGGGTGATGCAGATTATGATTTTTTTACCAAATTTTCTAATATTGATACGCAAAAGCTGATAAAAACTGGTAGTCCAAGACACGATGTTATCAAATCTAATCTTACATCTTCTCCAACAAAGAAAATCACTGTGTTAATCACTTTGACACCAATATCGGTACGAAGTGGAAATCAAACAGTTGCTCTTATTGAAAAATATGATCTATTTCTCAAACGAATAATTAATTCTTTGAAAACAAAACATGATGTTGAAATAATAATTAAATTACATCCAGGTGAAAATTTACATAATAACATTCTATTAAATTCATTAGAACAGTTTGATAACATAACAGTTTTTCAAACAAAAAATCCTTACAAACTCATAGAAAAATCTAATTTTCTTATCACAATAACTCCTGAATTATATGATTCATCAACAATAATGCTTGATGCACTATCATTAGAAACTCCTGTTATCCAATTTATACTAGATTCTTCTAATTCACTTTCTAATACAATCGATGAGCCCATATCTACATTCTTTGAAAATGATAACGCCGAGGAAATTTTACAGAAATACATGGATAATGATTATTGTCAATCATTGATAAAAAAAATACCACAAAAACTAGAAAAATTACTCTCAAATCAAGGTAATTCTTGTCAAAATATTGCTAAAATCCTTTCTCAATAATTTTTCTCAGAATAATCTCCAAATCTCATTCTCCCAGTCACCATCTGAATTTGTCTTCCACATATTGCCCCTAAATTTTTCAATTGTTGTTTTAAAAGTCTCTGACGTTATTCCTATAAAATCACAAAATTCTTTGATGTATGTATTGGAACATTTTCCATCATATTTTTTTACTAAATCAATACCTTCTTGTCTATTCATCAACCCATCTCTAATATCGTAACATACATGATCCATACATTGACCAAATCCAAATTTTACATATTTTAACATCTGGTTAACATGGACAAGTTCTGAATCAAGTTGTGCAAATTTAACATATGTTCCAATGTCTTCTGATTTGAAGTCTTCTCTACATTTCAAACCATTACTAATAGAAAATTCTGCATTTCTTCTATAAGACCATTCTTCAAGATAATATTGTAACCAAATTCCTTTTGTGCCTTTTTCTTCTAACTTTTTTCTTTCATAATGAAACAAAAAAAGATCCTTTTCTGAAATTTCATCTATTTGTAAATATTCTTCCCATCCACTTGAAAGAGTCTGTAATTGCTCAGCTTTTAACGCATTTGCATCTTCCCCAACTCCAGTTAAACTTGTTCCTAAAGTCAAACCTGGATTTTCACCTTGTATAATTAATGGAATATCAAATTTTTCAGCTATGATGTATGTTGAAGAGTATAAACTAAATTCAGTTGCTTTCACAGGATTGAGATGTTCAAAAAAATCATAACTCACTAACTTTTTCATAACTTTTGGGTTTGGTCTTATGGTAATTACGTCAAAGCCAAGACGTTTTAAATTCTCGATATTATATTTGCCAATCGGACTAATATTCTCAGGCTCATAATTTACCAATAAACAATTTAGATCTAATCTATCTCTAGCAGTCAATGCTTGTTTTGTACTATCTTTTCCTCCACTAACACCTATGACACAGTCATAATTGCCTCTGGTACTTGTTTTAGCTTCTAAAGCAATTTCTTCAAGTTCCTTAAATCTTGAATCCCAGTCAATCTTTCTTTTCCTCTCTTCCCATAGGCATGCACCACAAACATCATTTTCATCAAAAAATATTCCCGGTCTTGTGTCTACTTGGATGCATTTTTTACAAACTTTCATACCTAATTCCTCGATAATTGCTGTTCTTATTATAACTATAATTTAAAAAGATAACAATTTTTAAAAATACACTATGATACTCCTCAACAAATCAATGGAAAAAAAAAATCATGTAGGTTGTATAATACAAGCTCGAATGGGTTCTTCTAGACTACCAGGAAAAGTGTTAGAAAAAATATCTGATGATAAGACTGTTTTAGATTGTCTAATTGATCAACTATCACATTCAAAATTAATTACAAATATTGTAGTAGCAACAAGTGAAAACAAACTTGATAATCCAATAGAAAAACTCGTTCAGAAAAAAGGAACAAACTGTTTTAGAGGAAGTGAACTTGATGTACTAGATAGATATTATCAATGTGCAAAAATAAACTCTTTTCCAATTATAGTACGTATACCTGCTGATAAACCTCTAATTGATCCATTTTTCGTTGATAAAATAATTGAAGAATTTCTTAAAAATAACCTTGATTACATTTCCACATTTAATCCTCCATCTTTTCCTCGTGGAAGTGAAGTTGAGGTCTTTAATTTTGATTCATTAGAAAATGCCTGGAAAAATGCATCTCTTCCTTCAGAACGTGAACATGTCACTCCATATCTCTATACATCAGAAAAATTTAGAACATTAAACTATTCTAATGAAGAAGATATTTCTCATATGCGTTATGCAGTTGACAGATATGAAGATTTGATACTAGTCAAGAAAATTTTTGGAAAAATAAAAAAGAACCCTATACTGATGAAAGATATTTTAACACTCTTTAAAGATGAACCATCATTATTAGAAATTAATAAAAATGTTGATCATAATGAGGGTTATAAAAAATCTCTTAGTGAAGATAAAAAACACATCTGATACTTTTATTATTCAATAATATCTTATTACAATTTATGAAATCATCTTCCCCGAGATTGATAATTGGATTAACAGTAATTACTATTCTCGGTTTATTATTATTCATACTGAGCATTTATGGGTTAGATTCATCAATATCAAAAGATTCTGAATCAGTTTTAAGTTTGGAATTAATATTTTTAAAAAGCACTGGTACTTTTGGAAGTGAATCAGGACAATTTGATAGACCACATGGTATGGATTTTTTTAATAATCAATTATTTGTATTAGATACAGGAAATAATCGGATTCAAATTTTTTCTGAAGATATGAATTTAATTTCTATTATTCCTATCAATACAAATGAGCCTCAAGGGATTAGTGTAACAAATGAAAAAATCTTTGTTGCTGACACATATGATTATAAAATAAAATCTTTTGATCATAATGGAACCTTTCTTAATCAGTTTGGTGTAAGTTGGACACGTGATCTTGAAGCCGATGAAAATTATGTCTATGTATTGGAACCACAAAAAAGCTCAATTCAAGTTTATGATCATTTTGGTAAACGAATACGGGAATTAGACGCACACGAAAACGTCCATTATCTTAATTCAAATCAGAAGAATCTAATTGCATCTGGCCCACATCCTAGTGTAAACATCCCTCCTGAAATTTTGATATTTGATAAAGAAAATGGAACTCTTGAACAAAGATTTCCAACATCAAAAAATGTTAATGGTTCAACAATATATCAAAAATACATATTTGTAATAGATCAGGATACAATAAAAATACATGATTTTAACGGAAATCTGTTTTCTGAATACAACATTGAAAGAGAAAGTGATGAATTTCTCACTCAAATTGAAATAAATAACAATATTGTCTATGTACTTGATACTCACGGTCACTCAATTAAAAGTCTAGAAATAATTTATGAATGAAGTATTTATTTAGGAAATTTTCTCTTTTATTATGAAAGTACTTGCTGTAACTCTAGAGCGCTGTTCTGGAAGTGCATTATTAATTGATGATAAAATTGTATTCTCATCTAGTGAAGAAAGATACACTAGAAAAAAATCTGATGCATTGTTCCCAAAAAATTCTATAACTGCTGCACTAAATTATACTGGCACTAAACCCTCTGATTTAGATCATATTATCATATGTGGCAATAAATTGAGTTTGATTCCTTCAATTTTAAGAGAATATTCTACATTCTCTGTTAATGATCAAATACGTGCTATGGAAGAATATTGGTATCCAAAATTAGTTTTAAACCAAGAAAAATCATTTGTTGAATTATTCAAAGACAAAATTAATCTTGAAACTTATCCATTTAATACTGAATGGGGTAAAAAATTTGATTATTTCAAGTTGGAAAATCCTTATTCTGTTGATGATGAAACTAAAGTTTCTGAATTTTTTAAAACCACATTATCATCATTACTTAATGTTGATAAATCAATCATAACACATACTGAACATGATACATGTCATGCTGCATATGCATTATATGGAAGTCCAATTAGAGAACCTAACACACTAATTGTTACTGCTGATGCTTGGGGAGATGATCTTAGTGCAACATTATCTATTTTTGATGGTCAAAAAATTAATCGCGTAAAAGAATATGATCATAAAAAATTTCAACTTGCTAGAATATATCGATATACAACACTTGTTATGAGAATGCTAGCGAATGAACATGAGTATAAAGTAATGGGATTAGCACCATATTATTCTGGACCAAAAACACAAGAAGTAGAAAAAGTCTTTGAAAAAATACAATCACTTGATAATCTAGACTTTTCATTCAATAATGACATCAAAGATATCTATCATTATCTTAATACAAATCTAAAGAATTTCAGATTTGATCATATTGCATCTGGTTTACAATCTTTCACTGAAAAACTACTAGTTAATTGGATAACAAATTCAATGAAGGAATTTAAAACAGACAATCTAGTTTATTCTGGTGGGATATCTATGAATGTTAAGGCAAATCTTGCTATTTCCAAGATACGTCAGATAAAAAAATTTTTTGTGTGTGGATCTGGTACAGATGAAACATTGCCAATAGGTGCTTGTTATGATTATGCAGAAAATGCAGGAAAATCTCCAAAACACTTATCTGATCTTTACCTTGGGGATGATTCCTCATACGCTAATGAGGAACTTCCACATAATGGTGAATTAACAGTATCAAATTTCTCATCAACAGATCAAATGTTAGAGCACTTGTTGGAAAATAAAATCATTGGAGTTTGCAGAGGAAGAATGGAAATGGGACAAAGAGCATTAGGGAATAGAAGTATAATCGCGGATCCTAGGAATCCACTAAATGTTGAGAAGATTAATACTTCAATCAAAAATCGTGATTTCTGGATGCCTTTTGCACCGATAATCTTAGAAGAATATCAAGACATTCTAATAAAAAACCCAAAAAAAATCGAATCTCCCTTTATGACAATTGCATTTGATACTATACATGGAAAAGAAAAAATTCCTACTACGGTACATCGTTCAGATGGTACTGCACGTGCTCAACTACTCAAAAAAGATGTCAATCCAATTTTATGGGATTTAATATACAAATTTTATCAAAAAACTGGAATCCCTGCGTTACTTAATACCTCATTGAATCTACATGGATTTCCAATTGTCAGAAGTATCGATGATGCAATTCATGTTTTTAATAATTCTAAATTGGATATTCTGTGGTTAAATGATCATATTATCTCTAAAAACTCTTAAAGATCATTAGCCTTTATTGCAGAATTTTTCCTAAAATTCCTTTTCGCCATTTTTCCTAAAATATCTCTGAATTTACTTGCTGAGATTCCTATACAAGGTCTTAGCACACTCACATTAGAACTAGAAAATTTTTCCCCTTTGAGAATTTTTTTACTTGTCCAAATTCCTCTTCGCTGAATAATTTTTGTTTGATTTTCACTTTTTTCTATATTTTTTTTATTATTTCCTAATGCAGATTCCATATCTCTAATTCTTTTTACCATCTCGGTAAACCCATTAACATTTAAAGAGTGATTATGATCCGGACCAACTGAAGCATTATCTAATGTAAAATGTTTTTCAACTGTACATGCTCCTAAAGCAATACTCCCTAAAACACAAGTTATACCGGAAGTATGATCAGAATATCCTATATTTATTCCATATCTCTTTCTGAATGTATTTATCACCTGTAAATTTGCATCTTTGATTGGTGATGGATATTGTGTAGTTGCTTGCATTAATATTAGATTTTTATTAATTTTTAAAATTATTTTTACAGCACTGTCTACATCTTTTTGTGAACTTGCACCGGTAGCTAATAAAATTGGTTTTCTAGTTTTTGCTACATACTCTAAAAATTCTAAATTAGTAATTTCTCCAGAACCAATTTTTATTGCTGGAACCTTTGAATTAACTAATTCATCAACTGCTTCAACATGATATGGAGCTGATAAAAAATCTATTTTACATTTCTTTGCATATTTAGATAATTCACTAATCCATTCTAATGGTAATTCCGCATCTTTGTAGACATTCCAGACAGATTTTTTCCATTTATTTTGAAATGAAATTTTTCTTTCAAAACCTTTCTTAGATAAAATTTTTTCTACCTGAAATGATTGAAATTTTGCTGCATCTGCACCTGCTTTTTTGGCTTCTTTTATCAATTTCTTTGCTATGTTAATATCTCCATTAAAATTGGAACCGATTTCTGCAATAACATAACATGGTTTTCTTTCCCCTACCCACATTTTTCCAATTTTTATAGGGTTTAATTTCAATTGTATTTTTTTGATTTTTTACAATCAAATTATAGTTATCTACTCATTATCATTTAATCCTAATTTCATATGAAGATTAAATATTGATATGAGAAAAGTAACTCATAGCATTAGAAAATGAAAAAAATTCTTTATTTTGTATCAGATCATGGTTTGGGGCATTTAACTCGCTCAATTGCAATAATGAGAGAATTTTCAGATGAGGCTGAATTTGTTATTCGTAATTCTAATACTCAGTTTATAGAAGAGTCATTACCTAATGCCAAAGCCATTTCTGGAAAAACTGATCAAGGTACCTTATCTCAAAACAACGGAATATCTATAGACTGGGAAAAATCAAAAATAGCAATTGATACTTGGTATGATGAATTTGATTCAACTCTTATCAAAGAACAAGAGATAATCTCAAAAATTAATCCTGATCTCATAATTACTGATGTATCTCCATTACCATTACCAATATCTAAAAAATTAGATATACCTTCAATTGTAATATCAAATTTTACTTGGATAGATATGTTCTCAAATATACCTGGCTTTCAAAATAATTTCTTATCCGAATTATATCAAAATGCATCTATGTGTATACAATTGCCTTTGTCTACTCCAATGAGTATATTCAAAAATAAACAAAAAATTGGATTAGTGTCAAAAAAACCAACAAAATCTAAAGATTATGTTAGAAAAACTCTTGGTGTAGAAGAATCAAAATTTTTAATTTTAATAAATCTGCCTTCCAATTTTACCATTAATGTTCCATCTGAACCTAATATCCAGATTGTTACTACTGGCGCAAAAATAAATTCAGCTAATTCTATTATGATTCAACCTTGGGTGGAAGGTCAAAATCTAATTGCCTCATCTGATCTTGTTGTTTCTAAATGTGGTTATGGAATGATCTCAGAATGTCTAACTAATGGTGTTCCAATAAAATTTCTAATGGATAATGAGCATCCTGAGCAAAAAGCTATGAATGATGAATTAGTCTCACTTAACATGAATTCTTCGATTGATAATTGGAGTTCCGGTGAGATTTCTCTTGATCTGAATATATCACAATTACCTCCAATTACACGTGATAATCCCAAAGCCAAAGACCTTATTTTAGAATTTTTACGTAATTAGAAATTATTATAATTTAAGAATTATCATAATCTTGAATTAATTTTTTTATTTCATCAACTGTTAATTTCTCAACATTCTCTGATGAATATACCTGAGTTTCTGTATTTTTCTTAATATCTTCTGAATATGCTTCTAGAATTTCCTTATCACTCTTTTCTGGATTTGCAATCATTATTTTATTCCCTAAATCCCAACTATAACGTGATTCATCACCACTTACTAGAACCTCATGAAATTTTTCACCAGGCCTTACTCCTATTTTTTCAATTTCAATATTATTAAACAAGTCTTGAAATGCTTCTATAATCAGCTCAATTGAATATCCTTTTAATTTCGGAATATAAATTTCGGATGGTTTTCCATTATCTGTACAATCAAGAATAAAATCAAGTGCTTGTTCCATTGTTACAGAAAATCTTGTCATTTTAGAGTCAGTAATTGTAATTTTTTGTCCATTCTTTATCTGTTGAAGAAAATTTGGAATTATAGAACCACTACTACCAAAAACATTACCATATCTTAATGCTAAAAATTTAGTTCTATGTCTATCAAGATTAACAAAATTATTTGCTGTTACAAATAATTTTTCCATTAAAAGTTTTGTTGCACCATATGTGTTGAGTGGAGATACTGCTTTGTCTGTACTAATGCAAATAGCTTTTTCCACATTTTGTTTTATTGCTGCATCAATCACATTCTGGGAACCCATAACATTTGTTTTTATAGACTCAAATGGATTGTATTCGATTACAGGCACATGTTTTAATGCGGCTGCGTGAAAAACGATATCTATATCTTCTAAAGCCGTCTCCAATCTTTCTTTATCTCTTACATCTCCAATCAGGAATCTTAGTCTTTTATCATTGAATTTTCGTTGCATTTCAACTTGTTTGCTCTCATTTCGACTGAAGATTCTAACTGTATCTACATCTAATCCTAATAGTCTACTTGTTAATGCATTACCTAATGAACCTGTACCTCCAGTAATCAAAATCTTTTTTGCTTTAAACACAAATTTACGCGATTTTCTTATTAAAATAACCTTTCTCTTAATTCGTATCAAAAATTTGATTGTTTTAATCATTACAAATTTGTCATAAGACTTATTGAGTTATGAAAAATAAATTTGAAATGAATGGTAGATACTTCTAAAAATCTAAAGGATAAGTTATTTGCATATAGGGGGCTTGGATTAATTGGCTCTGCTGATATTGTAGGAGCTGCCATCACTGGATTTTTTTGGTTATCTATTGCATCATTCTTAGAAGTAGAAGAATATGGACAACTTCATTATTTCTTAGGTATTGCAGGAATTGCATACATTGTCACGTTATTAGGTACACAACAAACGATAACAGTTTATTCTGCAAAAAAAATAAATATTGTTTCAACCTTATTCTTTATTTCTTTAATAGTAGTATCTGTTATTGCACTGGTTGTCTTTTTTATCTATAACAAACCAGAATTAAGTTTGCTTATAATTGGATATACTATTAATGATATGGCAATTGGTTATTTACTTGGAAAAAAATTCTATGCAAAATATTCACAATATATTCTCACACAAAGAATCCTAGTCTTTGCTTTAGGATTTGGATTCTATTTCATTTTTGGTGTAGACGGTATATTATATGCATTAGCGTTATCCTATATCCATTTTGTACTAATAATGTACAAAGGATTGAAAGATTCTAGAATAAATTTTTCATCTTTGAAAACACGATCAGGATTTATAGTGAATAATTATGCGTTATCCCTTGTAGGTGGTTTCAGAGGAAATATCGATAAGGTGATTATTGCACCTCTCTTAGGATTCATAGTATTAGGTAATCTTGCATTAGCATTACAATTCTATGTCATTCTAATGGTTATCCCACAAATTGTTTTTAAATTTACTCTTTCACGTGATGCTAGTGGTATTCCAACTACCAAAGTCAAATTATGGACATTTCTATTTGCTATCGTAACTTGTATCATAACTATCGCACTTTCTCCATTCGTTATCCCTTTATTCTTTGAAAAATTTGTGGATGTTGTAATAGCTATTCAAATACTAAGTGTTGGTGCAATACCTGCAACTGGAATATTGTTTTATCAGTCAAAATTTTTAGGACAAGAAAAAAGTAAGAATCCGTTGATAGGATTATCGATACAAGTAGCAATTACTGCTATTGGAATTATCACATTAGGACAAATGCATGGTATGATTGGAATTACTGTTTCATATGTGTTAGCATCGTCAGGAAATCTCATATACCTAATTTTAGCAAATCGTCTGATGAAAATATCTTAGAATTGAATTAAACTAATGTAAACTGAATTGAACGTCTTATTGCGTCTTGAGTCATATATCTAGAACCATGAAATGAATGTGGTGATTCTGCAAACATCACACATGTATTATCCAGATTATATGGTTCAAAAATTATTGATGATTCATCTTCTTCCGATGCGAGATAAGTTCCACCTGGATCTCCTTTTTTCCAACCTTTTGCAAAATACATCAAAATTGTTATGTTGTAAGAATAATTTTCTTTTTCCTCTGTTGCATGATGTGTATGAGGCATGTTAAAACTTCCTTTTTCATTTGCCATGAATGCAAAGTGCTTAAAGCCTTTCAATTTTATTCCAGAAAATTCACTCATTTTTTCAATAAATTCTTCTGAATGAAGGTAATGAAAAAAATCATTCCATGTTTCACTCAAAGATGTATCTTGAGTATCAATTGAGCATTTATCTGAATTAGGATTTGCTTCACCAAACCATCTGCGTTTAGCTGAACGACCAAAATCTGATTTCACTACATTCCATTTTTCATCATTTAATTCTGGGTATGTGTTGTATAACTCATCATACATTTTTTGTGTTAAAAACTCCTCAATGAATACAAAAGGAAATGGTTTATTTTTTTGAAATGTATCAGATTTTTTTAGCGTATTTTCCCAATTGATAAATCTATATGACAATGTAAATTTTTCATTAGTAATCTATAAAAGATTAACCATTCATTGCAAGATTATTTATCTTATATAGCATTGAGCTCAAAATTACTTTATATTTTGTTTTAATAAGATTTGTAAGAATTTTATATTTTAAGGTAATTCTTAATTCTATCTCACATGAAATATCTGTCCCATCTCCAATTTCAGATTTATTAAAAATTATCTGAATAATACTTCCCTTGAATGGACCCTCAATTATCTCACTCCTAATCTTAGGAAATTTTTTTCCATGTTTAGTTGTCTGATGAATTTCTGTATTCTTAAAATAAGTATTGAATACTAATACTTCTTCTGTAATAATTTCTGTTCCACTTTTTTTAATTATTTTAATACTTTTTAATTGAGATGGAAATAAGTTTTTATGATTCTCAAAATCCGTTGCTAACTCATATAATTTTTCTGGGTTTGTTGGTAATTTCATTACGAATTCAATTTTTGACATATACGATATTTCAAAAATAGTTATAAATAGATTAATGCAATTTTATAACAATCTTTATTGATTTATGAAAAATTGAGTATTAATGAAACAAAAAATAATCTTTTGGCTTGATGCAGATCTAACTAGTTATTGTTTGGCATATTATTTACAACAAAGAATTGATGCTGAATTCTATGCTATAATTGATATTACAAATAGAGCAAAAGAATTCTTTCTAAACCAAAAATTAGTTACTTTTCAAAAAGTATGGTTTTATCATGATTATGTGATGAAAAGTACTAAAGATAATGTTGTAAGTGAAAATGAATTTGGATTAAACATATCTGAATTAGTAAAAAATGATCGAATCTTCAATCCAAAATATAATGAATTCTATAATTTTACAAAAAATGAAATAAATTCAATAATTACTAATGAATTTTCTTTATTCAACGAAGTATTACAAATTAAGCCAAATATTTTTGTAACAACTGAAACTGCATTGCGACCACATCATACATTCCATAAATTATGTCAGGCACAAAAAATTAAAACTTTGATGTTAAATAATGCAAATTGGGGAAATCTAAGTTATCTATCTGAGAATTTCCATGAATTAGATAATTTTGAAATGAACTTTAAACATAAACAAACTACTTCAAATACTTTTGAACAATTAGAAAAAAGACTGCAAAAAAAAATATTATCTAAAAACCTTACAAACTTCTATACTGGACTTAGAAAATCTAAACTTGAAAAAATATTCGCAGCTTTACAATTTTTACTCATATCTAATAATGATCATATTAAAACCCATTATACATATTTTGGGAGAACTAAAATTAAAGTTTTGATTAAAGAGATTAGAAATACACTAAATTATTTTTCACGACAACGTTACATTGATAAAAATTTTCCAATTAAAATACCACAAAATAAAAATCTTATTTTTTTCCCAATGCAACAGGAACCTGAACGCTCTTTACTGCTAACTGCACCATGTTATACTGATCAAATTCATACCATTGATTTTATTTCTAAATGTATTCCTGAAAATTATCTCTTAATTGTAAAGGAACACCCAACGCAAGGTCCTGGAAGAGGATGGAGAAAACTTTCAGATTATAAAAAATTTCTTCATAATCCTCGAGTTTTTTTTATTCATCCTTCTGTATCTGCTAGTGAAATAATTAAACAATCTAATCTTGTTATATCTGTAAGTGGAACCGCTAGTTTAGAAGCATCTTTTTTTAATACACCATCAATAACTTTTGCAAAAAAAGATTTTACACTTATTTCATCAATTCAAAAATTTAACGCTAATGAAGATTTATCATTATTAATAAAAAATTCTCTTAATCTCAAAACTGATCCTAACGAAGTTGGAAAATATTTTGATATTTTAGAAGAAAATTCTTTTGTTTTTGATCAATTAAATTTCCAATTAGCATATCTTTCATATTTCTATTTCAATGGTAATTTAGTAGACATTGAAATAGATGAATCCAAAATGAAAACTTTTCTTAATAAAAATGAAGAAATATTTGTTAATGTTATAAATTCAATAGAAAAAATATTATCAAAATGTTAATTCATTGAACTAGTTAGTATATGATAAACACTAATTTCTCTTTATTTCACAAAACTAAGAATTCATTCTAAACTATTAAAACTGTTCAAACTACAAATAATTATGAATAGAATTCTTATTATCGGTTATGGGTCTATAGGAAAAAGACATGTTAGAAATATCTTGAAATATACAAATTCTCAAATAATTATCTGTACAAAACGTTCTGATCTAGACTTCAAAACAAATCGTGTAATTATTACAGATTCTCTTGATTACTGTTTATCACAAAAACCTAACATTGGATTTATTTGCAATGAAACATCATATCATATACCAATTGCATTAAAACTTGCAAAAGCCGGTTTAGATTTATTTCTAGAAAAACCTCTTTCTGATTCAATTAAAGGAGTAAAACAGCTAGAAAAAATTGTGAAACAAAAAAAGATAATAACACAAATGGGTCATCATATGAGATTCCATGATTGTATTATTAAAATTCGAAAATTAATAAAACAAAATAAAATTGGCCGTATAGTCTCAATTCAAGTAGAAAATGGCTCATATTTGCCTGATTGGCATCCAAATGAAGATTATACAAAAAGCTATGCTGGAAAAAAAAGATTGGGAGGGGGAATTATTTTAACACAAATTCATGATATTGACTATTTGTATTGGTTTTTTGGAAATCCCAAATCAATTTTTTCATTTTCAGGAAAACTTAGTGATTTAAAAATTTCATCTGAAGATTATTCAAGCAGTATAATTCAATTTCCAAATAGAATTACTGCAGAACTACACTTAGACTTTTTTCAAGGTCCTGAATATAGAGGATGTAAAATTAAAGGCACAAATGGCATAATAACATGGAATTCAATTGATAATAAAATAAAAATTTTTAATAACAGAAATAAGAAATGGGAAATAATTCTTAATCTAACTAATTATGAAAGAAATCAATTATACGTAGATGAAATAAAACATTTCTTTAAATGTGTAAAAAATAGAAAAAAAACTATTAATCCTTTAGATGATGGAATAAAAACTTTGAATATAGCTTTAACAATGAAAAAATCATCAAGAACTAACAAACTAGTTGAACTAAAATGAATCTAAAAAAAATATCAGATAAATGCAAAAAAATAAAATTAGTTATTTCTGATGTTGATGGTGTCTTAACTGATGGTGGCATGTATTATTCAAAAAATGGTGAAATTATGAAAAAATTTAATGCTAAAGATGGAATGGGTGTTGAACTGCTACTACAAAATAAAATTAAGACAGTTCTACTTACTAGTGAATCTTCTACTATTGCTAAAAAACGTGGAAAAAAAATTAATGCGGCTATGGTTATAACAGGTGCTAAAAACAAAAAATTACATCTTCAATCAATATGTAAAAAATTTAATGTATCTCCACAACAAATCGGGTATATTGGGGATGATCTAAACGATCATCAGATTATTCAATTAATTGGTCTTTCTGCTACTCCATCAGATGGAATTATGTTATTAAAAAAAACGGTTGACTATGTTTGTAAAAATGATGGTGGGAATGGTGCTTTTCGGGAATTTACTGATCTAATATTGAAATATAACAACTTATGAATTATCAAATAAACTTATTATCTAAAATCCAACAAAAATCATATGACTTTCATAATTGCTGAATTAGGCACAAATCATATGGGCGATATACATATCGCAAAAAAAATTATTGATATTGCTGTAAGTGCAGGTTGTGATGCAGTAAAATTACAAAAAAAAGATGTTGAAAAAATTTACACCAAGGAATTTCTAGATTCTCCATTAGAAAGTCCTTGGGGAACTACACAAAGAGAAATGAGGCTGCATAGAGAATTTTCTGATAGTGATTTTAAACAAATTAATTCATATTGTCAAAAGAAAAAAATCCCTTGGTTTGTTTCATGTTGGGATGTACAAAGCCAAATAAAAATGAGAAAATTTAAAACTAAATATAATAAAATTGCATCTGCAATGCTTATTCATAAACAATTACTAGAAACTGTGGCAAAAGAAAAAAAATATACATTTATTTCAACTGGTATGAGTAGCGTAAAAGATATTGAAAATGCAATTAAAATTTTTAAAAAATTTAAGTGTCCTTTCGAACTAATGCATTGCCATAGTTCATATCCAATGCCAATTCATGAAGCTAATCTATCTCTAATTCCATTTTATACAAATAAATTCAAATGCAAAGTTGGTTACAGTGGTCATGAAGCATCAGCAACTAACATCAGTGTTCCTGCAGTGATGTTGGGTGCAACATCAATAGAAAGACATGTTACAATTGATCGTACTGCTTATGGACATGATCAATCTGCATCACTAGAATTTCATGGTTTAATACAATTAGTTAGAGATATACGATTACTAACAAAAATTATTGGTAATGGAAAAAAGAAAATATGGAATTCTGAATTACCTAATCAATCAAAATTACGGCAAAAATTTGTTTGAGGAATCTTATTAAAATGAAAAAATTAATTTTAACTGGTTCAAAAGGTCTAATTGGAAAAGAATTATACAAATCTCTAATCAAAAAATATAAAATTCTTGAATTAGATCTAAAATTAGGACATGATCTAACTGATGAAAAATTTGTTAAGAAATGGTTTCAAGATAATAGAGCTGATTATCTTGTAAACTGTTTTGCGATGAATGATCACATTGATAAAACACGTAAAAAAAATACTCTTTACTCAATCTCTTTACAATCTTTCAATGATTTTTTAAGTGTAAATCTTACTTCATTATTTTCTGTTTGTAGGGAATTTTCTAAAAATAGCAAATCTGGCGCAATTGTAAATTTTTCCTCCACTTATGGAATAGTCTCTCCTAGACCAGATATGTATGATGGCTCTCACAAACATATTGCTTATGGTGTCTCTAAAGCAGGTGTCATAAATCTAACAAAATATTTGGCAGTACATTTAGCTCCCAAAATCAGAGTAAATTGCATTGTGCCAGGAGGTGTATTGTTTAAACAAAGTAAAAAATTTCGTAATTCATATTCTAAATTAACCCCAATGAAAAGAATGATGTCTAAAAATGAATTGAATGAAATTGTTGAATATCTCTGCAGCTCAAAATCAAGTTATACTACAGGCTCGGTCTTTGTAATTGATGGCGGATTTACTATTTGGTAAACTATTTCATAAAAAAATTATCTGATTTCTTAAATCCTTTTTTAATATCTTCATCAAATGATTCTAAGATACCCTTGTAGGGATCAATTTGTGAATTAATTTTTAAAATATTTGGATTCTTTTCTAAAAATTCTATTATCTCTTCTAACAAAAAAACTTCGCCATCTTTATACAAATTATTAAAAATCTCTCTAATTAATTCATAATCTAATTCATAATCTAAATTAAATCTATAATTAGAAATATCTCTTGTATTGTCTACTCTAAATATCTTAAATTTTTCAGGTTGCATCAGTACATAAAATGTTACATGTTCTCTTTCTGATGGTTTTTTTGCATGGAGATACATTTCATTGAGTATCCCTATTGAAAAAACTTCAACATTTGTTCCATCAGGATATGTTCTTGGTAATGGGTAGCAATTACTTACAAAATCATACTCATTTTGAATATATGTATTAACAACTTCATCAATTACATTGTATTCTAATAGTGGCGTATCTGATGTGAGTCTTACAATAATATCTGCTTGAGTTTCATCTGCAGCCATCTTATACCTTGATAAAAGATCATTCTCTGAACCACGTATACACATAATATTTTTTTTATTACAAAAATCTACAATCACATTATCCTCTTTTTTTATACTTGTTGCAATAATAATTTTATTAATTGTTTTAGAATATTTTATTCTATCAATAAAGTGTTCTAAAAGTGGTTTTCCACAGACTGGCAACATAATTTTTCCAGGTAATCTAGTAGAACTCATTCTTGCTTGAATAACTGCAACTATCATATATTATAAAATAAAATATTTAATATAACATTATATCTATTGTATCATAACTACACAAAGGATATTAATCGACTTTTTTTATGTTGATATAGGAATCAATTTCATGGAAACTGAAAATCTTTTTAGTATAAAAAATAAAGTTATAATAATTACTGGTGGAGGTAGAGGAATTGGTAATATGTTTGCCACTAGTATGGCTAAACAATCTGCATATGTTTATTGTTTTGATATCAATTTTCCAGTTGATATACCCAACAAACTTTCAAAAAATCTTTTCTATGTAAAATGTGATCTTACTGACACAAAAAAATTTCTGATCAATTGCAAAAAAATTTATACAAAATTTAAAAAAATTGATGTATTAATAAATAATTTGGGAGTTACTTTTCCAAACATTTCTAAAAACTCTTACTCAAAAACTGATTGGAACAAAACACTAGAAATTAACTTAACCACTGCATTCAACTGTAGTGAAACAGTAATTTCCTTTATGAAAAAGCAAAAATCAGGTTCAATTGTTAATATTACAAGTATTAATGCTGAATTTGGATTTCCTAATAATCCTGCATATATTGCATCTAAGGGAGGATTGAAAATGCTTGGAAAATCTCTAGCAAAAGATTGGGGACAATTTGGAATTCGTGTGAATAATTTAGGTCCTGGATATTTTAAAACCACTATGAACAAAAAAAGCTGGAAAAACACAAAAACACGAAAAGCTAGAACAGAAAGAACATTATTGAATCGATGGGGTGAAACACATGAATTAGTTGGACCGTGTATCTTTTTGGCATCCGATGCTTCTTCTTATGTAACTGGTCAAGACCTTTATGTTGATGGAGGTTGGTCTGCAAATGGTTTATCCTAGAAACGATTAAAATAATATAAAAACTGATTAATGCAATGAAACCTAACATCTTTTTAATTCTTCTAGATTCATTAAGAGCTGACACAATATTTATAAAAAATAAATCGTGCATAACTCCAAATTTAGATCATTTAATTTCACATGGAACATCTTTTACTAGTGCATTTAGTACTGCTGATCATACTGGTATAAGCTGGTTAGCTATCTTACGCGCAATTTTTCCATCAACATCAAATGTAAATCCATACAAATTTGATTCAAATATTGAAACATTCATTGAAATTTTTAAAGAAAATAATTTTAAGACTTTTTGTTTCTTCCCAGATATATCATTTTTTAATATATTATCAAAAAAATTTGATAATTCATTAGTCTATGAATATTCTGAAAGAGAACAATATCAAAAATCTAAAGAAAAATATTTTGATAAACTACTAAAAATCATAAAATCACAAAACCACTCAAACTCTCATTTTAATTGTATTCACTTAATGGATCTAAAATATCCATATTCAATTCCTAAACAATTTGATAATTCTAATTTTGGTAAAAATAGACAAGATAGAATGTTATCTTACTTAGATCAAAAAATAGGGGATCTAATCAAATCTATTAATATTGAAAATTCAATCATCATTTTTTCTTCTGATCATGGTGATTATATTCCGCCATCTGGTAAAAATTTAGACGAAATACCAAAAATACAAGAAATACTCAAGAAAGGTAAAAACATTGTACCATCACTTGAACCTCTAGGAATTGAGGTTTTTAAATTTCTAAAAAAATCAAATAAATCTCTTAATTCTCTAAAAGCCAAAAGTAGATTTTCTGACATCGAAAAAAGAGGCTTTCTAAATAGAAATGAATCGTATTTGTTTGATGATACAATTAATGTTCCACTAATTTTTTCAGGAAAAAATATAAAAAATCAAAAAATATCAAATTTAGTTAGACATGTTGATATCATGCCAACAATTTCAAAATTTTTAAATTTAAAATTTAATGATTCAAAATATGATGGTAAAGATATTTCAGAATCTTTTGCCGGAAAAGTAATCAATGAACTAACTGCATATTTTGAATCTGGTCCTGCAAATGATACTTTGGAAGGTCAAGTAATTGGAATAAGGAATTCAAAATTCAAATATTTTAGATCAAGAAAAGACAAAAAACTTAATGTTAATTTGTATGATTTAAAAAATGATAAAAACGAAGAACGTAATATTACTGAAATCATGCCTAAAATTGTGATTGAAATGGAAAGTGAATTGTCAAAATTTTTTAGTCCAGAAAATGAAAAAAATAATCTAAAAAGAAGCATAAACAAAAAGATTTCCAAATTAAAGCTTGATTAATATGAATAATTTTTCTACTAACAGTATGTCGAAAGAAAATCAATCAATCTCAATATCATCAAAAAATTTTAATGAGATTTCTAAAAAAATTAAAAATCCAGTAAATGATTTCTCTTCAGTTGATGAATATGTTGATTATGTTTTAAATGAAATTTTATTTGAACAAGAAAATGAAAATATATCTGATACTGATAAAGAAAGAGTAAAAGATGAACTGAAAAAATTAGGTTATATTTAGATCCAAGTATACTTAAGTTAGAATAATTATTCAAAATTATATCTCTCATGAACTATAACTCTAAGACTATATTCACATCAAAAGCAAATGTTTTAAAATTTCTAAATAATAATATAAAAAAATCTAAAATTGAACATCTATTTTTTTTCACAATTAATGAATGGAAAAACAATCAAAATCTAATTCTAAAAAAAATTCAATTAATATTTAATGCCTCTGACAAAATTATTATTCGAAGCTCAGCATTTGGTGAGGATTCAGTTGAAAATTCATTTGCTGGTATTTATGATAGTATTCTAGATATTTCACCAAAATCTATCCATGAAATTAAAAATGGAATTGAATATGTACAAGAATCATATGCTAAAAATGGAAATGTTAACACAAATAATCAAATTCTAATTCAAAATCAAACCACAAATATAACTTCTGGAGGTGTTATTTTCACAAAAACTCCTGATACTGGTTCTCCATATTATATAATCAATTTTGAAGATGGTGGAACAACAACTAAAACTACACATGGATTATCAAATAAAATAATTAAAATCCATAGAAATGTAAAAATATCAAAACTAGATAAACGTTGGAAATCACTCATAACTTCTGTTAAAGAATTAGAAATTTTATGTAATTCAAACACTCTTGATATTGAATTTGGTATAACCAATTCTCTTCAAGTGGTTATATTCCAAGTTAGGCCGTTGACCTCCATAAATAAAACATATGATAAAAATTTTTCAAAAAACATTTCAAATCAAATCAAACAAAATCAAATCAAATTTCTAAAATCAATTAAAAAAAGAAAAATTACTAGCAAAAATTTTATTCTTTCTGATATGACAGACTGGAATCCTGCAGAAATAATTGGTAACAATCCAAATAATCTATCATACTCTCTATATTCTTATTTAATAACTGACAATGTATGGAGTAAATCTAGAAAAATTTTGGGATATCATGATGTAGGAAAAACAAAACTAATGATGAGATTTGGAAACAAACCATACATTGATGTGAATGCAAGTTTTAATTCATTAATTCCTCAAAACTTTTCAAAACAATTAACTAAAAAATTATTAAATTTTTTCTCTTTGAAATTAAAAGAAAATCCACATTTACATGATAAAGTTGAATTTGAGATTCTCTTCACATGTTATGATTTTATGATCGACAAAAGATTAGATGAATTAAAAAAATATGGTTTTTCAACAAAAGAAATATCTCAAATTAAAGAAAATTTACATGATTTTACAAAAAATATTCTTCTAAATGGTGAGACAATAATTTCCAATTGTCAAAATCAATTAGAAATTATGATTCAATCTAGAACTGAAATAGTAAAAAAACTGGATAATTCCAAAGTTATTCACAAAGATAAGATAATTTTATTAAAACAACTTTTAGACGATTGTAAAGATTTTGGAACTACATCTTTTGCTATAATGGCTAGATTAAGCTTTATTGGTACAATATTATTAAAAAGTTTTCAAGAATTTTCAAAATCAGAATTTATTTTTGATAATTTTTTGTATACTCTTAGTACACCTTTAACTGAAATACAAAATGATTTTGTTGACTATAAAAATAAAAAAATCTCAAAATATAATTTTCTAAAAAAATATGGTCACCTTAGACCAGGTACATATGATATAACAAATTTACCATATTCAGAAAATGATACTTTCTTATCTGAAATCAACTTTACAAAAAAAATTAAACATAAAAAATTAAATTTCGATGATAAGGAAATCTCAAAATTACTACTTAAAGAATTGAATATTACTTCATCCCTCTCTATAATGGATTTTATATCTACAGTAATTATACAACGTGAAAAATTCAAATTTGAATTCACCAAAAATCTTAGTTTAATTCTAGAACTAATTGCATCAATTGGAAAAAGTTCTAAATTTTCAAGAGATGAAATATCCAATCTTGATATAATTACAATACTTAAATCTAAAAATCTAAAAAAATCTAAAATTATTATTGAATGGAAGAATAAGATTAATTCACAAAAAACTATTAAGTTAATAAATAATAATCTAATCTTACCTCAATTAATTACATCAAATGATGATTTTGAAATCATTAATTATCATACATCAAAACCAAATTATATTACAACTAAAATTATAAAAAATTCCATATTGGAACTTAATACTAATACAAAATTATCTCTAATTGAAAATTCAATATTATTAATTGAAAATGCAGATCCTGGATATGATTGGATATTCTCAAAAAACCCTGCTGGACTCATCACCAAATATGGCGGCGTTGCATCTCATATGTCAATTAGATGTGCAGAAATTGGTTTACCTGCTGCTATTGGCTGTGGCGAACTTTTATTTGAAAAACTCAAATCCTCTATGAAAATACAATTAGATTGTAAAAACCAACAAATTTTTGTTCTTGAACACAAGAAATCTGATGATTATATTGAAGAAAGAAAAATACTAAAATCTCTTGGATACATAAAATAAAATAATTTGGATATGGATGAATTTACATGAAACCCATAATTGGAATATCATTAAGAATAACTAACGCAGAAAAATATGTTGAAAAAAGAGATTCTATTAGTCATGATTGGCCTATACTTCTAGAAAAACTAGGATTTTCCCCTCTTCTTATACCTAATACTATCTCAAACATCCCTGAATTTCTAGACGAAATGAAAATTTCTGGTCTAATCCTATCTGGAGGTGATAATATTGGTGATGATGTAATAAGAGATAAAACAGAAAATGACATTCTTAATTATGCAATATCTCATAATGTACCATTAATTGGTGTATGTAGAGGCATGCAAATTATTAATTCATTCTTTGGAGGAAAAACTCAATTACTCGATAACGCAAACCATGTAAACAAATCTCATATGGTGAATATCAATAATCATTTTCCATTTCAAAATAATCCAATTCAAGTAAATTCTTTTCATCATAATATTATAGATAAACTAAATCTTGGAAAAAATCTTTCTTCTTTTGCAATATCAAAAGATGATAATACCATTGAAGGACTAATTCATAATGAATTATCAATAATTGGTGTCATGTGGCATCCGGAAAGAAACCCTGATACCAATTCTCATATCTTACTAAAAAAATTCTTTCTTAAACAATTGTTAAAATGAATGTCATAATTCTTGCTGCAGGAGAGGGTAAAAGATTACATCCACTCACATTAACAAAACCAAAATGTATGATTGAATTATTTAATAAAACTCTCTTAGAGAGACAAATATCTGTATTTAGAAAATGTGGAATAAATGATATATGTGTTGTAACTGGGTATAAATCCGAATTAATTAATTACCCAAATATTGATTATGTAAAAAATAATAATTTTATGAAAACTAATATGCTTGAAAGTTTATTTTGTGCAGTAGATAAATTCACAGATTCTACTATAATCTCATATGCTGATATAATATTTGAGCAAAAAGTATTAGAAAAATTAATTGATTCTGATAACGATTTTTCTATTATTATTGATAAACATTGGGAGAAATATTGGAAAATGAGATCTAATAACCCACTAAATGATCTTGAAAGTCTACAAACTGATAATGACGAAAATATCACTTCAATTGGAGAAAAAGTTAATGATCTGAAGGTGATCCAAGGTCAATATATCGGTCTTATGAAATTCCAAAATGATGCAATCAAAGAAATTAAATCACTTTATACAAAATCTAAAATAATTTTTGAATCAACAAACGAAAATCCATTAAATCATAATATCTCATTTGAAAATTCTTACATGACCGATTTTCTACGAGGTCTTATTAATAATGGGCAAAAACTAAAAGCAATTAATATTGAAAATAGTTGGTTAGAATTAGATAATATTGATGATTATAATTTATACACAAATAAAGAATTGAAAAAACAAATATTAGAATACTATGATCCAAATGATTGATACAAAACAAACTTCAAATTTTAACATAGTAATGATAAATCTTGATGGTTTACGCAGAGATAAAATAATGACTTCTGAAGCATTAAGATCATTAATTAATGAAAGTTATTTTTTTCCTGAGATGAATACTGTTGCGCCATATACTTTTGCATCAATACATTCCATCATGTCTGGAATGTATCCCTCCTCTAATGGTGTTAATGCATATTATAACATGTTTAAATTCAAAAATACTGAAATAACCACACTTGCAGAAGTTCTAAAAAAATCTGATTATTTAACATCTTGTGATATTAATAGCGAATCTATTATTCCAAAAAAAGGATTTGATGAGTATAGAGTCTATGATGAACAAACTATTGATTTTACGTCTAGGCACTCGAATATAATAAAAAAATTAGCAAAAAAGAAATTCTTTCTATTTTTACAAAACACTGAAACTCATAATAATTTTGTTCGAGAGATAATTGAAAAAGACAAAGATAGTTCCGATGATGATTATTTTAATTCAAAAGAAAAAAATGATCTAAGATATAGCTCACATATGGCAAAAACTGATTCTTATATTCGGTCTATAGTTGAAACTTTGAAAGTTACAGGAATATATGATAAAACAATTCTTATCATTTTCTCTGATCATGGTACAAGTCTTGGAGAAAAGAATGGTGAAAAATTTTATGGTGTTTTTCTATATGATTATACCTTAAACGTCTTTTCAATTATTCATCTACCTAATCATTCTGCAAAAACTATTGATAAACAATGTAGAACGATAGATCTTTTCCCAACTATCTTGGAATTATCCAATTGTCATAAATCTGAATTTTCTAAAAAACAAGGTGAAAGTCTAATTCCCCTAATCACTGAAAATAATATGCTGGATAGAGAAGTTTTTGCGGAAACTGGTGGTTTATACGGACCTTGGCCATCTCCAGAAAAACATAATGTTTTTTGTATAAGGCATGAACAAAAAAAATTAATCTATAATGATACTCCTGAAACTTGGGAATTTTATGATCTAGAAAATGATCCTAATGAATTAGATAATATCTATGATAAAACTTCTTCAGATATTATATCTAAATTTCAACAAAGATTACTTTTTTATTTAAAAGAAAACAATATCCAAACAAAAATATCTTAGTTCTGATTAAATTATATCTAGTTTTTTCATTCTCTCATATAGTATATCTGCAATTTTTTCATTACCACTCTTTGAATAATGACCTCCATACGTATTATTGTCTGAATACATGTCATCCAAATCTTTTTCATTTAATAATTCTCTAGTTACATCTATTACATTTAGTCCTTCTATCAATTTTATTTCTTTATAAAATTCTTCATAAAAATTAAAATTATTCTTCATAAAAATTAAATCATCTTTTTGTGGGAGAAAAATAAATATGGGTTTAAAATTTTGTTCTTTTGAAAAACTAACATAATCTTCTACAATCATTTTTAATAGTCTTTTTGTATAATCATCTTGAAATAATTTTACTCTCCATTTCAAATTTTGTCTCATAACATACTTCATTGCTTGCCATTTAATATCATCAATGTTAATTTGATCACTTTTTAATTTCTTAATTTTTTTTATCCAATAAATTATTCCTAAATTTCTTCTTAGATTCCTAAATATTGATATGGCATAAGGACTTTTTATGATATCTCTCATGAACTTCTTTTCATAAAAGTAATCAAATTCTCTTATAACATCTAAATATTTGACATAATCTGAAATTTTATTCTCACTATCTATTGGATTTTTGATTAGAACCAATGAATCATGTTCTATGATGAATCTTGGTTTGAAACCAAATGTATTTCCATATTCTGAATAATGTTTCCAAATAGATAATATTCTGGAAATAGTATCTGGTACGACTCCCATAATCACGATATCTGTTTTATTTTTCATGAACTCTCTTTTCAGTCGTAATAGTGCCTGATCAATTCCATAATTACCTACTCCAAAATTTTGTACATTTGAATTAATTTTTTTAGAAAATTGTTGTTCCCAGGTTTCATTATTATTGACTTGACGGGAAAATGTAAACGAATCTCCATAACATGAAATTTTTGATATTTTATCTTCAAAACCTGGATTGGTTCTAGCTCCTTTTTCGTTTATAGTCCAGTGTGTAATACCTTGTTCACCATTTTCTTCATGTTTTGTATTAGGTTTTCTAACCCAACCTAATTCTGAGTCATATCCATGAATTAGAAATTTCTTTAATCCTTCTTCAGAAAGTTTTGGTAATTCATCATACTCTGTGATTAACCACTGAAATTCTCTTCTAGTTGATAAAACAAGTGATCTGATAACTAACTCTAATGCTAAATATCCTATTATTATAAAAAAAATTGTAAAAATAATCTCAGTTGAATTCATAATCTAATTCTTTTTTTTTAATATTAGAAATCTTCTTTCAGGTACATTTACTGGATATTCTGTTTCCACCCTTCGATCTTCTAAAATAATAAATTTTTCTTTTAAAAATTCTAATTTTGGTATGAATAATCTAGGTTCAAATGTGTCTGGTGCAACAGTTTCAAACATCAATAAACCATCCTCTATTAGTAATTCATAAATTTTTGAAATATATTCTTTAAAAGTAAATTTTGTATTTCCGTCTATAGTTTCATCATTTGCCAATGAAAATATAACGTCAAATTTCTGATCTGATTCATAATTTTCAAAACTGGAATTTAGAAATGTAGTATTTTTAACATCTAGAAAGTCTTTTGTTTCATCAGCAATTTTAATTAAATAAGGATTAATTTCGACACCAATAATTTCTTTAAAGTATCTTGATGTAAAAATTGTTAAAAATCCACAATTACATCCTATATCCAAACCTCTGAAATCTTTTGACAAATAATTCTCAATCTTATATCTATCAAACCGTTTTTCAGTTGGCCTACACCCATCAATCCCTATTTCAGCAAAACCTTGGTAAAAACCATTATCTTTTGCATAAACAAAACTATCCCAATTTACTCTTTGTTCATTAATATAACCAATTAACTTTTCATGTAATTTTTCAAATTTATTATTATTCATCTAAGCAATCTCTCTTTAACATATTCTATTGCTTTGACTGGTGTTGGGTCAACCTCATTTAATACTGCGTGGTAAATACTAGCAAAATCTGTAATGTAAATCAAATTAATTATTTTTGTTAATATGTTTCCTTTTGTAGAATTGATTTCTAAAAATTCTATTCCATTTTCTTTGAAAAATTTTATGATTATGTCCCAACGTTCTTTAGTTTTCTGATGATCATCTTCACCTCTAATCAAAATTGGTTGGAAATCTGAGTCTTTATTCCATGCCACAATTCCATTATGACAAACTTCTAACACTTCTTCAATTATCACATGAATTTTGGCATTTTCTTGCAATGAATTTTTAAATCTTGTAGCCACTGCATTCAATCCATTTGGGTAATAGATTACTGGTGTATGTTTAATCCATTTAGCTATTTCTAATGAAGTATTATTTGAATTAATATTTGATATGTTTATTTTCTTTCCAGTATTTTCCAGAGTTTTAATCGCTTCAAATATATCTTCATTTGTTATAGGTGTAATACTTTTTAAAACATTTAGAATAATAAATAAAAATTTAGTAAATGAAGATCGTGGTGAATGCTCAACTGAAATTTTTCTAAAAAATATTTTATTCTTTGTACAAAACTCTTCTATCTTACCGCCTGCTGAAAATGCAATAATTTTGGCATCTGAATTATGGGCTTGTTCCAAAATTGATAATGCTTCATCTGTATTTCCAGATACACTAGTTACTACAATTAATGTATCTGAATCAACTGTTTTTGGAAGTACGTATCCCTTTGTAATGTTTATGTGAATATTCTCTTTTGAAAAAATTGCTTTCATTACATCGCTTATTGTACCAGATCCGCCCATTCCTGCAAAAATAACATGATCAATATTCTTTATGTCAATTTCATCAATACTCTCATTCCAACTTTTTCTTGCAATTGTAGGCCATTTTTCATAAACCTCATACATATGTGATTTATCAATTTCATTAATTCTGTCAATACTCATACACGATATTCCTATCTATTCCATAAAATAGTAACTATAAAATTGATAGATTGTAAATTGCGAAAAATTATAACTATATCATAAATGTGATATTCATGACGTTAAAAACAGTGGAATGGAAAAATAATTCTGTTATAATGATTGATCAAACTAAACTACCAAACGTTTTGGATTATGTTACTTACACCGATTTCAATCAAATTGCAGATGCAATTAGAACTCTTGTTGTTAGAGGTGCTCCTGCAATTGGTGTTTCTGGGGCATTTGGTCTTGCATTAGCCGCATTACAAAGTGACGCAACAGAAAAAGATCAATTAATTTCATATTTACAGAATGCCAAAAAAATTCTATTTGAAACAAGACCAACTGCTGTAAATCTTGCATGGGGGTTAGAAAAAATTATGCAAGTGGCGAATCAAGCAACAACTGTTGATGAAATAAGGAACAATGTTGTTGATAGTGCAAAAAAAATGGCAGAAGATGATATACAAATCAATATGGCTATGGGAAAAATTGGTTCTAAATTATTTGATAATAATGATACTATCATGACACATTGTAATGCTGGTGCTTTAGCTACTGTTGGTTATGGAACTGCATTAGGTGTTATTCGTGCAACAAGAGATAGCGGTAAAAACATCAAAGTCATAGCTACTGAAACTCGTCCTATTCAACAAGGTTCTCGATTAACTGCCTTTGAATTAAAACATGATGGAATTGATGTTAGTTTGATACCTGATACGGCAGTTGGGTATACTATGGCAAATGGACTTGTAGACAAAATTATTGTTGGTGCTGATAGAATACTTAGGACTGGTCATGTGTATAATAAAATTGGAACATATCAGGTAGCAATTATGGCAAATCAACATAATATTCCATTTTATGTTGCAGCCCCACTATCTACATTTGATATGACAAGTAATCCTGAAGATGTAATAATTGAACAACGAAAAGGATCTGAAGTGACTGGAATTGGAGATAAAAAAACTGCACCTGATGGAATTAATGTAATTAATCCTGCCTTTGATATGACGCCTCCTAAATTAATTGCTGGAATAATTACTGAGAAAGGTGTTGCAAAAGCACCTTTTGAAGAATCCATAAAAAAATTATTCCAAGCTAATTAATAGAAAGTTTTTATGCATTTCATCTTACTTTTTCTCTATGAGTGTTGTTAATGTAGATCAGATTCGTGATTCATTGAAAAAATGTATGGATCCTGAAGTTCCATTAAGTATAGTGGATATGGGATTAATTTATGGAATTAATGTAACTGAAAATAATGATGTAAACATCAAAATGACAATGACAACTAAAGGTTGTCCCTTACATGAAACAATGGTTGATGATGTTAAAAGATATACAAAAAAAGTTTCTGGCGTGAATAATGTTGATGTAGAAATCGTTTGGGATCCTCCATGGACAATGGATAAAATGTCTGATACTGCAAAAGACATGATGAAAACAATGGGTTCTCAAAGTACTCCTGCTCCTATAAATTATGAAACTGCAGTTCCACAAGGCGTAGGAAATCTGGTAAAACAAGAAGATGGCTCTCTAGTTCTTGCAAATGAGCATGAACAAGGATTTATGGTAAATCAAGCAATTATCGATTTTTGGAAATCATGTAATGGACAAAGAAAAGTTACGGAACTGGTAGAATTGTTTGCACAACAAACTGGCTTGCAAAGAGCACAAGTTGAAAAAGAGGTAATGCAATTACTAAAACAGCTTCATGAAGGTGGATTACTACTTATTCCAAACCAAAACGATGCTCCAAACGTTGAATTTAAAAAATCAAATTAAATTTCTTTAATTTCTGTTATTTTAGCTAAAACTGAATCCATCTTTACAATTACACGTTTTTCTCCCCAACCTAATGCAACATACCAATCTCCTGCATCATCATCGTATTTTGTTTCTAATGTTTTAATTTTTTCGGATTCTGTTTTGTATTTTTTTAAAATTCCAGATGTTGCAAGTGATATTGCATCTTTTTCTGTCTTCAATCGTCTATCCATTAAACCAATACCGGGGCTCATACTGTATTTTGAAAATTATGTCTAATATACTTGATTATTTAAAAAAGGGCCCGATGGGATTCGAACCCATGGCCTGGTGGTCCGAAGCCACCCGCTCTATCCAGGCTGAGCTACGGGTCCA
>Ga0209402_10000824_pt1 | contig 35657 bp, 22 predicted proteins | sample ArcticOcean_MG_C_3_FD_187437 | JGI IMG/M metagenome (GOLD analysis project Ga0209402, IMG submission 187437) | Marine microbial communities from western Arctic Ocean - ArcticOcean_MG_CB8_126 (SPAdes) (version 2) | ecosystem: Environmental > Aquatic > Marine > Oceanic | place: Arctic Ocean... | reverse complement strand
CAACTAATTGAATTCACCGACGACGTAGATTTGAACCTAAAACTTCAAGAATGGCAAACCTTTTACAATATGTTCAGACCACATACGGCACATGATGGGAAAACACCTTATGAAATGCTTAGATTGAAGCTGAAAACTAATTAAAACTGTAAACCATAGTCCAAAATATCACAAACGTTTTTTATCACCCCTAAATGACCTTAGTCCGTACTTATTTCGCCAAGTTTGGACATAATAGCTCGAATGGAATCCAACACGATTCCCTTGCCATTTAGCACTACATCTGCTTGGTTCTTTGTCGGATGAACGAACTTCTGATACATCGGGCGCACTGTTTCTTGATATTGCATTGATACGTATTCGGGTGTAAACCCCCGTTCCACAGGATCTCTCACCAATCGTCTTTGGAAACACACTTCATCGGAAGCTTGGATAAAAACCTTTAGTTGACACTGTTCCAGAACTTCTTGCCAGTAGAGCGCAAACAGTCCGTCCAGAATGATGTATCGTCCCGGGGTGATTTCCTCGCCTACTGGGGCTATGGTATGCGAAGGGAAATGATATATTGGCTTGACGATAGAATTGCCCTCAGCGAGGCTTCGGAGTTGCTCTATTAGCATTTTATAATCAATCGAGGTTGGTTGATCGAAATTCCAGTGTTCAAGCTCATCTTTTGGCACGGTGGTTAGGTCGCGGTAGTATGAATCCATCGAGATGACTGTAGCATCGGTAAGTTTTTTTGCAAGGGTGATTGCAATTAGTGTTTTGCCAGAACATGATGGTCCGGCTATGGCTATGATTATAGGGGTGGGCAATTGTTAGCAAATATAATTGAAATTAACCCTAAAATAGGAACAGTACAATTGTGAAGTTACACGCCATCCCAAAATGGATCATCGGGATGACGTGTACATAAACAGGTTTATTTCAATACCGCAATTTTAGCAATACCAGTTTTACTACCCGCACTAAGACGCATCAGATACACTCCTGATGGTAAAGCAGCAGTATCCCATGAAAGCTGGTATGTCCCAGCCTTTCTTTCGCCCTCAACCAAGGTATCAATCAATCTGCCCGACAGATCAAACACTTTCAGTGATGTCACTCCATCGTTTTCAATGGCATACATCAATTTTGCCGGACCATTAGTTGGATTGGGATAGGTCTGATGAATTCCAAAGCCCATCGGTGAGGAGCCGCCCTTAACCAAGTTGCCAACTACATGACTATCGGTTTGATATGATAATTCGCCACTAAGAATTTCGAGAGTGATTGCGGATTCCTGCTCGCCATCCCACAGCTTTAGCGATATGTTTGTTTCCGACTCAGCCCCATCAATCTCATTTGTAAGCTGATCGTTGCCGATGATTGCAAATCCGCAATATCCCTGTGAGCCAAAAATTCCTGATCCAATCAATTTTCCATTGTTATCAAATGCACCAATCTCATTACCTGATTGCTCCTGAGCACCCAGCACCAATATCGACATATTGTCCCCAATGCGTGATTCTATGGAGAAGTGCTGCGGTGTTTGTTTACCGATGACTAAGTCACCACCACCATTTATACGATACACCAATTGAGCATCTTCGCTAAGCTTTAATTGATAGCCCTGCCCATCTATCATTTCGCCCATATTGCTGAAGCCAAATTCTGGCAGATAAAAGTTTCCCCACCCATCTTTAGCTAAGATCAATGATTCTTCAATACCGGATAACGCAACACGAGCATCCATAGGTACTCTGGGGAAATAAGCAGCAAAATTCCAGCCTTCCTCGAGGTTGATGGGTTCATCAGAAACGACAATTCCTCCAGAAATCGTCAGTTGCGCTGCTTCGGTCAAAGAGACTTGATAACCTTCAATGATAACCCACTCTTCAATATTATTGAATCCCACGTCGGGCATGAAAAACTGACCGGCTTGGTTTTTGACAAGCTCCAGAATCCCCTGCTCCACTAACGGATTGAAGATCACCTCAATATCGAGATTTTCGGGGACAGCATTAGACGATATTAGATTCCAGCCTTCGATAAAATTCAAAACATGATTGCGTCTATTGCCCAATATGTCAAGTGTAAGCGGCAACGTAAAGTTTCCACCTGAGGCATTGTGATAAAACACAACTTCAGCTTCAAACCCTACCGGTGGTAGCCCTTCGGAATCAAATGTCAGCGTAAATTCCTCAACCCCACCGGGGTCTAATATCCCCTCGTCGTGATCCAGACTGAACCAATCTCTCCGGGCGTCAATCTGCCAGACATCTACTCTGTCACCACCGTTATTATTGGATGTATTCGATACTGACATTAATACCCAACTGTAAACATCATATGTATTAGTAATAAATGTGCCTTGTGGAGTACCGCCAGCTTCTGTCTCAAGATCTGTGACAAAGGTCATTTCTTCATCTTCAAAATTATATTTGTACAATGCCTGACGAGTTGGATCTAAAAATCTGCACAACAGGTAAAAAGGTGCATTGTCAACATCACCCGACAAGTAGGAATATCCGTAAATTCTCAATCCATTTCTTTGAATCACTAAACCATCTATTCGGTTCCCTTCACGATCAATTCCTACAGGATTAACGGTTGTGCTGCCAACCCATAATACCTCTCTATCCGTGTCCCATGTTATTGCTGTAGTAGGATTGTAAGGGGACTCAAAAGATGTAACTACTTCACCTTCAGTTGTTATGCCATATATGACATCAGCAATACCGCCCCAGATTAGTTCTCCATCGTAGGCAAGATCTCTCATCCCACGCCTATCCTCACCAGGTTGGTCAAATTCATCAATAAGTTCACCATTGCGATTTATTTTATAAATTACTGGACTGTTATCATTGGCACCGGAAACATAATAATGGTCATCAACAAACACAACTCCATACAATCTTGTGTCTTCAACCAACTCGCCAAATTGATTAGCAAGTCTATGCTCCCAGGGAGCGGCGTTGGCATCACCTACAAGTCGTTGATCGGCAAACCATTCGAGCGGACCATTACCATCGTTGCGAAGTGCAAAGTCAATATCAACGCTTTCGTCCGGCTCTAACTCTGCCCAAATTTCCTCACGAGAAAGCTCAAATTCTGGGTGTAGTAATGAAAAATTAATTTCCAGTGTGTCATCTTCATCTACAAACCGATCCTCAATAACAAATTCGTTATAACCCTGTTTGGTCGCAGTAATATTAAATTCAACATCGGCAAGAGCATCCTGAATTTGCCACATTCCTTCCTCATCTGTGATCGCAGTAAATCCATGCTCGGTATAGACTACGGCTTCCTCAACAGGCTCACCAGTTTCTTCATCCATTACAATTCCGTGAAGAAATCCAGATTTGAATCGGGTTGAGGTCGCAAACAATAAAGCGCGCCGATTTTCAAGCGGTGCGGATGTTTCTGGATATTGGTTTTTGAATGAGTAGCTTAACCCTGTAATACCGTCAGGGCTGGAAATACCAACAGATGCATACGGTACACTTTTTTCACCTATTCCACCGTCTTGTTGACCGCGGACGTTGCTAATTGAACGATATTGTATCAAAATATTATTGTCACCAGTTTCGGTAACCCAAATATCGCGGTCGTACAGTATGATTTGAAAATTTAAGTCCTGATTGCCACCCGAATGATGTCGCATTCGATACCACTCAATGATGAATCGTCCTTCTTCTTCGTCATAGTAATAACATATTTTAGAATTGTTACCGTAATCTAGCCAATCCCAAAATGGTGCGATCATTCCTGCACCACCACCCATGGCGCGATCCATAGGCCAGTTTTGGAAATTTGTGATGTTCTCTTGATCTCCAAGGGCAATGAACCCGTTGGTGCAAATAGTGATTTGATCAAATGCTTCACCATAGAATTGAGTGGTCATGCCCATATCAACCACTTCAGATTCACCAACATCCTGTGGGCTATTGCCGTCAAAATCGCAAAATTCACCATCATAATCAGCATTGTTGTCATTCCGATTGATTTCAAGCCAATCATACTCTGGAGCGATGTCCCAGTCACCGTCGGTATCATCGAAGCAGATATAGCCATAACCATCAGGACCTTGTGGTGCCCCCTCACGCGGTTCACCGACTTTTAAATCAAAATATACTGTATCGACAAAATTAGCATCTGTTCTCAGTATAATGTGCAAATCGTGACGGTCTCCCGGTACGGCGATTTGATTGCCGGATACCAAAAATCTGTTGCCGGCAACGCGACCGGTTCGACCGACTGCAATTGCGGGGAAACGAGCCTCGCCGTTTACAACACTGACCCCAATTCCTTGGGTTTCTAAGAGTGCAGTCATTACCGGGGCATTCATGCTACCAATATTTTCAATCTCAAAATCCAGCTCGCGGCGTTCAGCGGGAATTTGATCGCCACCAACAACTCTATTCAAAATAAAATTAGGTGCCCGAGTATCTAATTTGATGGCAGAATAAAATATGTCGTCACCACTATGAAACTCTATGGAAATTACTGGCTTAGTATTAGGTCTGCTGACACCATCAGGACAAGACGGGTGAATGTTGAGTATTACCGCTTCATCACCTTCGGACTCATCTCCTGCTGCAAGATCACCAAACGATATTTCATTTTCATCAATTTCGACCCATGGCGATGTACTAATGACCACGGCGGTCAATCCAGCTAACTCGTTTTGATTTCCAAGGTTTACTGCGGTCAATTCAAGCCTGAATGTCTCGCCTGGATTAACATTTCCGTCATTATTTCCTTCTGTTTCGGTCAGCGTAAACGATGCTAAATCTGCTGCTGAAACGTTACCACGAATGTCGATTTCACCAAAATATGGACGGATGTCACGTCCTGTAACTGTTACGAAAGCCTCATTGCCATCAAGGTCGACATCTTCGCCAAAGACAAATTGAGCAATACCATCTTGGTCTGTCCTCGTATTGACCATTACTCTATCATTGTCGTTTCCGGGTATGTAAAAGGTTACCTGTGCATTGCTAACATCCTCATCGTTTTCTGTATCAGTAACGTGAACTTGAACTAATCGACTATCTGAGGTGATAACATCAGGAAAATCAGCTTCTACAACTCGTGGCACACCGATCCAGGGTTGAATACCCGGATCACCAAAAGCATTAAAATCTGTTTTAATGTGCTGATAAAGGGGCTTGCCCATCCAGTTAAATTCTTGGACGTATCCTTCAAATGCAGTAATCGCCATGGAATAGCCCCAGCCATAGGGAAGGTCATGTTGAAGAATCGCACTTGTCATTTCCATCCACACGGCACTCATTGGAACTGTCGGCGGTCCACCCCATCCGTTAGAGCAGGCTACGTAACCCTTCAGGTTGTTACCGCTACCTGTGCGGAACATTATTTCCTTAGCCCATTCACCATGTCCACTGGCACAAATATCAATGGGAAATACTGTATTTTCGTCAACCTCATTGTTAAAATTTGCATTACCTCTGCCAGACACAAAATAATAGTTTTCCGCGCGCCCAGTCATAACGTTCGTCCCATCATTCATCCTATCTCGAATAAATGGACCTATAGCCCGGCCAAGCTGATCCCAATTGTAATTTTCGTATAGTTCAACATCATCAAATCCTAAATGTTCTAAGACTTCCTGCCCCCAGCGTACATTTGTATGAATGGTGATGTGCCAAGCCGAATTTGCTCCATTACCCCAATGCTGGGAGTAAACAGCACCGCGGGTAAACCAAGATGGGTCTCGCATATCAGGCGTTGCCTCGTATGCCAGCGTTCGCCCGACCGCAAGCTCAACGGTATTTTGATTTCCTGATGGCCAGCGACTGATTGCAACATCGGGATGATGATCATTATTACCACCCTCCAGACAAGCATACAAATAATCGCCATGTGCTCCCCAATTATCCCAAATTGACTGACCACGCGGTGCCTGAAGTTGATTGGCAACAGCAGGTGGGTACAAATACCGTTCACGGTCACCGACTAATAGAATATATTCAAACGGATCAACTCCATCATCAAGATATTCGTCATACAAATTCTGAATCCGAGATTTGACTGTGTTGGCATTTCTCGCATTATTATTGCTGAGACTTAGTATATCAACTTTGTAACCAGATTTACGTTTCCAATCGATAAACGGCTCAACCCATTCCTCAAGAGCCTCGTTCATTACTATTAGATAGTGACCAACAAAAGGTGGATCTTGATATCGATCAGGATCATCTCGCCCAACCATGTCACCGTTAATCGCCAGCATTTTCATGTAGCGAAGAAAATTCTTACTTCGATATTTTCTGACGGGATGTAATACCGGATTTACCGGCTCATTATCGTTGAAAACAATGTTGGCTCTAATCTGCTCATTGTAAACATATTCTTGCGTTTCAGGGTCATATTGAACGGGATAGGTACTGAGCTTAACAACACGCACACCACGTATAATCATCGGTTCGCTGATCTCTGCGATTACTGAAGGATATATATGATCAACACCAATCGGCAGGATTTCAGGTCCGTCCAGCATTTCTTGTTCCAAATGCAATGCTGGCTCTCGTTCAGCATGAACTCGGTATTGGGAAATAACTTCTATTTCTAACTCAAGACCGACATTCGGTGGTACAACCACAAATCGCGATACCATCGGTAAAATCGGTTTGCCATATGCATATGTCATACCTTCACCAGGAATTAATATAGTATTTCGATTTTCACCATCGATTTCAACGGGTGTTGAAGAAACTTCAATTACAAAAAATTCAAGATTTATTGCGTTCCCATCGGAGCTGATAATCGTAGCTCGATCAGATTTGGTTTGAGATACTCCACCAAAAGCCAGCGTGGAAAAAATAAAACATATCACAGCCGCTGAAGCAACTAATTTCCCGTAGTATCGTCTCATAGGTCTCTCCCTGATTGTAGTGCGTAGAACTATTTTCAAATAGAAAAATAGCCCTTAAAGAATCATAATGGTCTGATTCTTATAGGTTGTTTATATTTAGTATCATAAGATACTGCTTAATACCAAAATAGTCAAGTCCTAAATATAGGCATGAAAGATATAAATAGGGTGCGCTAACTCACAATGATTACTTGACAGATCTTCAATAACTGATATGTATAGTTGTACGTAATAACAAATGTTATCTTTGTGAGAGCAAAATTATATATAACAGGAGCATTTACGAAAGTTAATTTACAGCGATGAAGATTAGTAAGATCTTTCAAAATCGCAATCTAACCCTACTTTGGGCTGGTCAGGTTATAAGCCAAAGTGGAGATTCCATTTATCACATCGGACTCATCTGGTTGGTGCTTGAAATGTCGGGTTCAGAGATGATTACTGGGTTGGTAGCTATGTCATCCTATTTACCAGCAGTATTGTTGTCATTGCACGTTGGACTGGTTGCAGATCGCTACAACAGGCGACATATAATGCTGTGGGCCGACCTGTTTCGGAGCGTTGCAGTATTAGCCATTCCTCTGTTATATTTTACTGGAAACATTTCACCTGCATGGTTGATCGTAGTAGCATTTTCGATAGCCATGTCCGCAGCATTTTTTAATCCTGCTCGCGATTCAATGATACCGGATATAGTACCATCAAATGGATTGCTTAGAGCAAATTCGCTAATTCAGACATCTTGGCAATTCGCGTTGCTGCTCGGTCCGGCAATTGCGGGTGGATTGCTTCATTATGTGGGAAATGTCCATTTGTTTACTATTGATTCAGTGGCTTATCTGATATCATTTGTCTGCATATTATTTATAAGAATTCCCAATGTAAAAATTATCCCGCCAAAACAGAAGCTGATGAGTAAAGAAATTCGAGAGGGATTGGAATTTGTAATGCGACACAAAGTTTTACTTCCTCTCTTACTTATCACTATAGCAGACAACCTATTTATCATGGGTCCCGCAATCGTGGGTACTCCAGTAATGGTGAAGCGAGAGCTTGGACTTGGCGCAGAAAGTTATGCGTTAATCCAAGGTTGTTATGCAATAGGAATGTTGATAGGAACGGTACTTTTAGTAACATATGGCAGGAAAATGAATAAAGGTAAAATTCTACTTATTGGGATGATACTTGATGGTATAACTTTTATTCCAGTGTTTTGGGTCAAGTCAATACAGTTATTAGCCATTATAATCATAATTCATTCGCTCGCAATCCCGATGCTGACCGTAAGTCGTGCATCAATGATTCAGGAACTTGTACCTGTACACTTGCGAGGAAGAATATTTGCTCTGGTTAATATGTCGGTGCTGGGTATGTCAGCAATTTCCGCTGGTATTTCGGGAATAATTCTCGAACATACAGGAGTAAGGGAATTATATTTTTGGATTGGTTGTGGTGGCGCATTGTGTGGAGCCATTGGGTGGATATTTGCTAAGTCATTGAAAGCTGTCAAATGATAATTAAGATAAAAGCCCCGATCTAATTGATCGAGGCTTTTTGAATTTAAAGTCAGTGTTAATAAACATATTATTTACCAGCCAAGTGACAATCCTACCCTTGGTGTGCTCGCGACCTCATGCAACATATGTGTGTAACCAAAGTTTACATATCTAATTGGTCCCAGTTTTTCATGTTTAATTGAAACTCCCAATCCAGCGGTCATCCATTGATTTATATAGCCAGAAGTAAGGTTTTGAGCAATTCCAAAACGTGGTCTAAGCACTTTTAGTATCACGACTTCTACGCCCATTGCAATCCGGTCTTTTACATCAGTGTATAGCCCAGGAAGATATTCAAAAGCAATGGTTGCCTTTTCAAGCTCCCAGCCTAATGATAATATTGCTTTTCGGGGTAATCCCTCAGAATATGTGCTTGCTTGGGTAGTGTCGTTGTCCAAATAGGAAGAATCCCAACTGATACCGTTCACAAAGTCACGTAAAACCAATGCCAGAGAAATGTCATCAGTTGGAAAGAAAAGTACTCCAAAATCTAAGCTGACACCTGCAGATGAACCGGTTACTCTATCTATTCCACCTGCTTCATCATTTCCATAGCTTGTTGATAGATATTTCAAGGACATCCCAAAATGTACATTATCAACGGGGATTTTAATTTTTCTAGCAGTGACACCGGCTCCCAAGCCTATGGTCATCTCACTATAAACATCATCGCCAGAAGATATAACATAACCCCCAACGCCTATTCCTTTTATCTGTGGATATGAAATCGACAAATAGTTATAGCCTATTTCATCAAATTGATTCGTCCAGGTGAAACCCGAAGATGGATCAGTAATAACAGATAAGCCTGCTGGGTTCCAACGTGCTGCGTTTTCATCTGTGGCTAAGGCAGTATAAGCTCCACCCATGCCAAGAGGTCGTAACCCAAGACCAATATCTGCGAAAGCACCTGCATTGCCTGATAAATCCTGTGACTTCGCCTCAGATCCAATGATCAGAACCAGAAACGCGGTCAGTAATACTGTAGTTAGTTTTCTTAATATCATTTTCATCTCACTTAATTAGAACCGCTGTTCCGATGGTTTTTTTTCTTCCTCCGGCATCACTTGCTTGCAATGTGACCAAGTATCTACCATTTCTCGCCATTCTGCCACTATTTGTTAATCCGTTCCATATTATTCTCCGATCGGGATTTGGTGCGTCTCGGTAAAAAGACCCCTTTGGTAGCAAACGCCCATCAATTAGAGTTCGAATAAGCTCTCCCGCCATATTATATATTTTAAGAGATACTGCAACATCAGCATCTAAATTACTTGATAGCCGAAACTCAATTGATAATCCGCCGTTAGAATGATTGGGCGAAAATGGATTAGGGTTGAATGTCATTTCCGATACAGCAAGTGTATCACTGGCTGATAACAACGTAAACAATCCAACTATCTGGTCTATTTCAACACCAATTGCTGTTGTATCGTCATTATAAAATCCGTCGTAAACGTTCCAGCTAACAGTAGCGGGATTCCATACACCTATGGTAGGTTCTTTACCTGAATAAGCGCCTTCCTGCTCTGGAATTGGGACGATTACTGTGTACGTAGCACCTGGATTTAGTGAACCTTCAATATTAATATTATATCCAAAATCAATAGCCTCATATTCTGGTGTCAGTGCCATTACATTAGGCAGGCTAATTTTATCCAGTGATAACTTCGCACTTTTACCTTGATCTAAAGTATTCGGCGGTAGATGTACGATCAATCCTTTACCATCTACAAATGTTGTTACATTAATTGAATCGCCCCTAATGACTCCATATACCTGAAGACCTCCAAGTCCGTTGGAACTTGAGGAACCCTCATTGTAAAAAGTCATTTTCCCTGTAAGACTGTCAACTACTGCAATACGAGTTCTTCCAAACACGCCCTCATTGGAATAGAACATCGCATTCATGCTAAATTCATGTACGTCTAATGTTCCTAAAGCGGTATTCTCAATGTGCCATATCGGAAGCACAGGCATTGATGCACCAGAAACATCTGTTGCTGAAGCTGTGAATAGTACCGAATCATTGTCAGCAATTTTCAGGTCAGCGGGACCTACTATCTTCAGTATATCAAGCTGACTTCTCTTGTTGATCCATTCTATTTCGGCATTTAATATTACACCAGCAATTGTCTGAGCTGCAGTAACCCTTAGTAATGCATTGCCCTCTGCTTCTGGCAGATATTTAACTATGTTATTGTTTTCCGGATCAATCGTGAATTGACCCCTCGAACTATCAATCAGCGTCCAATCGAATTCTACATTTCCAAAGTCTGTTGTCAGTTCAGTATTGGCATTATCAAATGCCGATACGCTAAATTGAACCGGAACACCAAGTTGTAATTCTTCAAATGCAGACATAGTTCTTACCAAATCGAGATGATCTAATAAGCCTTCACTCGTAACCTGAACTTCTTGAACCGTATTAGGACCACCAAATACGAATCCATCAATAGTATGGACTTCAAGATAATATAGTAATGTTCCGCTCCGTGATTGAGCGGGTATGAATGCAAAATAAATCGATTCATCTTCTGATGATTTACCTTGTATCCTATTACCATATATGCTTCTGACTCCTCTACCCCTGACAAGACCAGCACCACCGCCTAACAATGGCTTTGAGCTAAAGTTTACATCAGCAGGTCCTTGCCAATAAAGATTCCCAAAGTTCACATTAACTTCATCCGGAATTGCGATTTCTACGCGAGCACTATCTGCAAAATTGAATGGGGGTGGTGGTGCAACCGTCCAACCCAGATGCCATGTTAATGCGACCTGATCGTTATTACCTAACTCTATCGAAAGAGGTTCGGGAGGCAATTCTTGTCCAACAGTATGTGGAAGGACACTATATTTTCCTGCAACTAACCATTCAATCGTAGCTGCCTGACCATTTGCATCACTGAAGAGGGTAGTATCAAACAATATAGTTTCGCCAATAATGCTAATCGCTCTATTTGGAATTGGTTCATTGCTTAGATCCATCAAGACAACTGAGATTTGACTTGCGGGAAAAGACAGCTGTCTATTTGCTGTTTCATCTCGCGTCAACCTGAATGTAGAATCACTAATCTCGCTAATTTCTGGCATCACAGCAACAAGACGATATGTAAATGGAGCTGTTACTTGATTGAAAGCAAAGTCGCCAAATGTATCTGAATTTTTAGTCTCGCTAGTATTTAGATCTAAATTCGTCAGTGTAATAAATGCACCACTAAGCGGCTCCGCACCATGCGTAACATTGCCAATTACGTTTCCTACTCCCCTAACAACTGACATAACAAAATCCATATCCAAATAGAATTCATCTTGCGCTAAAGTTAAATTTCTGCCTCCTGGTTCGGAGGTATAATCTTCAATATTTCTTGGTTTTACACGATACTCACCTGGAGATAATCCACTAAATTGGTACTCACCATATTCATTTGTAAGTATGGAATCTATTATTGTGCCATCAACAATCAAAATTACAGAAGCATTTTCCATTGCGCCTCGAAATTCGTCATTTACAACACCGGATATGGAATTTAATACTGGGTTCATTGTGCGGTCAATCTGTACGATGCCACCAGCTTCAAGAACAAAGGTTGTGTCATCGGGGGATGTGTACCCCGACTTTTCTGCACTTATTGTGTAACTGCCTGCCTCTGGACTTAGCAATGTATAGTACCCGTCATCATTTGTCATCATATCACCTGACGAAGGACCGCTTATGTTAACACGAGCGTTACTTACACCATCACCATTACTCTGAGTAATGTAGCCAGTTATTGCTTTGCCGGACTGTGTAAGTATAACCGAAAGCTCAGAAGATGTATTGGCAGATACCGTAAATGTAATTGTACCATCAATCATTGCATATCCTGCAGCTTCTACAGCAATTACATGAATTCCCGGTCGAAGCCCTCGCAATTTAAATGTGCCATCTGGATTACTCCAATTAAAAATCAGAATTCCCGTAGCTTCATGCCGACTAACGATATAACCAGCTGTTACAGGAGGATCTCCATCCTCCGTTTGCAACTCACCGTTAATTTCACCAGCATTTGAGAGTGAAAATTCTATAAACTTAGATTCACCATCTTCAATTACAAGATTAGAATTGTAGCTTGTTATTGTGGCGTTGTTTGCATCAACACCAAGGAACATATAGCTCCCACCTTCAATTGGGATACTGAAATCACCTGCAAAATCTGTCGTGTCAATTTGGAAAGTATTATTAAATGATTGTAGAATTATTTCAGACCCTGAAAGATTTTCTCCATCAGAATTTTGAAAAACACCACTTAGTCGCAATTCTATCCGAGCCATAGCGATATTTACGTTAATGGATGATTCGATTACGGATAGGTCAGAGCGGGGATTCGAAGCGTATCCTTTTTTATTCGCTCTGATTTCATATATCCGCTCAGGATCCAATTGATTAAAACCAAATATACCGTTGGCTGTAGTTGTATCGTATCTAACCTCGCCAAGATCGTCAGTAACTGAAATCACAGCATTTAGTGCAAATCCAAACTCTCCCAAAGATACTTCACCATAGATTGCTCTTTCCAGACCTTCAAGCTGATAGTTAAAACTATATTGCCCTTCACCGTTTTGAGTGTTTACCTCTATGGAAATTGGTACGTATGCTCTGCGACTTAGAGTAAGGCTATGAACCCCTCCTTCAATGAAGCGGAAAATAAATACACCATCTTCGCCAGTAGTCCGTTGATCACCATCATCTAATGTAACTAATACACCACTGAGTAGGTCTCCAGATAGACGTCGTACTACGCCTGTAATCGTTGCATTGTGTCTTACAACTTGAATTTGAGCATTCGCAACATCATTTATGCCAACTTCAACTTCAACCGTATTATTGTCATACCCATCATTAGGTAGTTCGGAAGTAATCTGATAAGTTTGATTTGGAAAAAGTCCCTCAAAGCCAAAAACTCCATTTTGGTCTGTCGTATCTCTAGACTCACCTGCTTGTGACCAAGCAAGTACTACCACAGTATCCATTGGTGCATTTAAGCCATCAAGTACTCGACCAGAAATTGCTACTCTTATTTCTGTAAGGTTAAAATTAACACCATCTCGCCCTTCCCCAATGTCCAAATTGGCAACTACAATCGAGTCTGGTGTTACACTATATCCAAGCCTCTCAGCCTTTAGAACATAACTACCATCCATCAGTCTGAGATTTGAGTATGTTCCATCAGCTCCTGAATAGACTGTTATGGTGCGGCCACTTTCTACTGATCGTGCTGAAATTGAAACTTCTCGAATCCCAACACTTCCCGAAATAGATGCTGAGTTTTCAACAATTTCTAATCTTTCATCACGAATGTTTGCTTCATCTGTTTCAACAACCCGATCAACATTTGTGTAAGTGTCTTCAAAGCGGTGAGTTTGGACTCTATAGCTCGTTGATTTCGCTAACCCTTCGAATAAATACTCACTATTATCTGCTGAGGTTGTCCTAAAAACTGAACCATCAGTTAAAGATGTAGCTTGAACTGCCGTTTCAGGGATTGATGTCCCTGCTTGATTTACAGTTGTACCGGAAATTTCCAACTCATTGGGGAGCAGAACGAAGTTAACTTCGTCCCCTGTCTCAATCCCTGTTAGTGTGTCTTCCTGAGTAGAGTATCCTTCCAGTTGAACTGTCACTGTATATTCGGAAAGCGGATATAAATTTTCTATATCAACGGTGCCAGAAGGTCCTGATTCTCCAGCAGAAAAGTGTCCCTGATCATCAAAAGCGGTAACACGCGCATCTCTGAGTCCTACACCTTCATCATCTCGAACAGAGATGGAAATAAGACCATCGTTACTGGTCATCTCTAAGTTTACTTCAACTCTGTCACCAGGATCTACGCTAAAGCTATCACTGTCTTCAGCTGTAAATCCAGCACGTCCAGGCAAGAGAAAGTATCTGCCTTGCGCAACATTTAGGAAAACATATTCACCATTATCATTAGATCTCGCAGTATACTCATTATCGCCCACATAGGCATAAACAGTGACACCCGCGAGTGGATCGCCAGACACGAGGATAACACCTTCTATAACGGCGTCAAGAGGGCTCATGGTAACGGAAAGTCCGCGACGTTCTTGACCTGAAACAATTTGACCTACGTTAAGATTTCCATCTGCATATTGCTGGTGCGAAGTCTCAATTATATATGATCCAGGCAGTATTCGCTCAAAAGTGAACGCTCCGTCCATATTAACATCAGTATTAACCTGACGACCACTTGCGGTCTCTATCAATAATACAGAAACATCTGCTATTCTTTCATCATCAGGGTCAGAAACTGAGCCTGAGATTATGGAGAAATTTTCGTCTAACCCAAAATCTACTCCACGGATATTTTCACCGGGGCTTAAACTTAATTCACCTTCATCTTGTGAGTACCCTGGTTTTGAGGCGAGCAATTGATAATCACCTGAATTCATATCTATGCGAAATACGCCAGAACCGTCAGTTAGTGCTTCATATGAATCATCCTCGCCTTCAGCTCGAACAGTAACCTGTCCCAAAGGTGAACCATCAACCAAAACTCTACCAGATATTTGGCAGGGCAAAGCGTTTATTTCAAAGCTTAATTCAACCTCGCCCTCAACTTCCATGGCATCAGTTGTTTCTTCTACGGTTGAATAACCATCGCGGGTCACATAAACCACGTATCTTGCTTCAGGCATAACCGTAACCGCAAATCTACCTTCAACGTTTCCGGTTGTGTTATACTCGCGGTCTTCGTTATCCACCTGAACTACACGAATTAATGGTGTACTAACTGGACCGCCAGCAGATCTGACTGAGCCGGTTATTCGTGCAGAGTAGTTTAACATTGCAAAATCACGCCCGGTAACCTCTTGCCCAGCTTGTAATTGAACATCAATAAATCCATTACCACGGGCTATAAAACCGCCTTTTTCTACGGTAATTCTATACTCACCGTATCTAAGCCCAAATGAGTAATTACCACTTCTGTCCGTACTCGTTACCGAGGTCGCTTCGTTATCTCCTCTTACAGCAGTTACGATAGCTTCAAATATGGGGTCTTGCCCACGCCTGATTCGACCTGAAATGCTTCCAGCATTATCCACTAATCTAATGTTTACGTTTTCAATGTCATCACCAGCCTCGACACCAACAGGACCTTCTTCTTCAGTTGCATATCCATGCTTGGCAGCCAATACTACATGATCTCCACTGGGCACATCAAGAGTATAATTTCCCTGCCCATCACTTGTAGTTGTTACGCCAACTGCAGATACTGTTACGCCCGGTAATGATTCATCTCCTGCATCAACAATTCTGCCAGATATGCTTGATGGATTTGCCCATAATTCAAGCCTGACTCCTGATAGTGTTTCACCAGGACCGATGGAAACTTCTATACGATCATCGGTGCTAAAGCCTTCTTTGACTGGGGTAATCACGTAATCACCAGGAGAAAGTCCCTGTGAATAACCACCAATTTGATTGGCACGCGAAATTGTAATTTCACCAGCATCTGGGATAAACCAGGCATCAGCATCCTGATTAGCTGCGTTACCATCGACAAATATTTGTCCCGATAAAATTCCAGCAAGAGGAACAAGTGTAAAGTTAACTTCTATGTCACGATCAACTATTTCAATGGGTCGGTTGCCAGCATCAAGATAGAATCCTGCTTTGGTGGCGTTTAGGAGCCAGTCCCCCTGGCCAGCATTAAACGAATATGTTCCAGCTTCTGGAGTATATGTCCGGAATGAAGCACCATCATCATTAGTCAGATTGATTTGGGCTAATTGAATCGGCTGACCAGCAGGATTGCGAACATATCCAGTAATTGTAAAAGTATATGCTGTTAACGCAATAGCACCATGCTCAGCATTCATATCATAGTTATCGCCATCTTCAACGACAATGGTAATATCATCCGAAGGTGCATAACCATTTGCTCTTGCGGAAACGCTCCATCTTGCAGCATCTACGTCAAGTTGATATTCACCAGAAATATTCGTCTCAGTCTCTACTTCATCTCCAGTTTGAAGATTTTCACCAACAACAGTTGCACTCGCGATTGGATCGCCTTCATCATCTGTAACTGAGCCAATTACAGTAGCAGGTAAGGCTTCAAGAGAAAAGGATACCCGATACTCGCCATTCTGCTCGATTTCAATTTCTTCGCTAACACCTTCTTCATAACCAGTCTTATTTGCATAAAACCGGTATGTTCCAAGGGGAACAAATCTCTCATGAAAACCTGTGTCATCAGTACTGAACGGTTGTAAAGCTGCGCCATCAACAGCCTCTGAAGTCAGCTCTACAAATTGTAGGTCACTCCCCTCTTCGGTACTTGTATTAAATAATACCAGACCGGATTCCACAAAATATTGAAATTTGTTGGATTCCGAAAGACTGCCCCTGCCTTGTTGGTTTGCTGCTATAACCTTCCATACATATTGACCAAACTCTCCAAGTTCCTCATTTTCATTATCGTTGTTTCGACCAGCCATAAATATGTCACCGGCTGGACATCCAATAGCGGTTTCAGTCGTTTGAGCATTCCATGCCGGGACAAGAGCTTCACTTCCACCAGGAGTTATCTCTTTACGTGCAACATAGATAAAATATGACGAGGCCTCTTCAACTTGTGTCCATCGGAAGATAATCTCGTCTTCATTGACATCTGCAGAGTCCGAAGGTGAAATCAATTCAGGTGGGTCAAAGGGTGAGGCAACCTCCACTTCAAACCCAGATACACCCCCTGTAACTGATGAAGTATATGCTGGATGGTTTCCAAAGTTATTAAGAACTACCCATGCATAACGAGGGCGACCTTCGCGATTATCTTCATCATCGCCGATCAATGGTGGAATGTTATCCGAATCAAAAAATTCTGATGGATCAGGAATTCCGTACATTATAGAAGTCTCAGAAGTTATGGCTTGCCAGATAATGCTTGCGCCTTCAACTTTAACTTGATCATCTACATTTGTAATTTCAAATGGCTGATCGGATACAACTAAATGGTAAAAGGATACACCTTGAACGGGTTGCCACCTAAAGGTGGGTGTTACTGTGTTTACACCTTCTCGTCCTTCGCCAGTAACAGGAGCAATCATTTCGGGGGCGGATGAAGCAGTACGTATGATCTGAAAAACTGCAGAGTGACCATTATCACCAGCATCTACTATACAGTAAACTATCCCCACAGGAACATCTTCAGCATCAATTCTTAAAAAACCAGGTCTTGCTTGAAGAGGATTTTCGACAACATTTCTATACTGATCTGGCTCTGATCCAGAATAACTACTGGAATACCTTAAATCTGCATTAGTATCCTCTTCCCAACTAAGTTCTATGCGACCAGATGCCTCAATCATGTTGCGCGGAACATCTTCCATGGTCAAATCTGCATCATGGTTTTCTTGGCTTATGAGGAAGCCAGTATTAATAACTCCACCAATAATAGGATTGGCTAAAGCAAAAATCGCCACCACAACAATGAGTAAGGGTCTTAAGATCATTGCTGACCTTTCTTTTTGTAAAATTTTATTAATTAGCTTATTATAATTATCTGATATCATTGGCTTAAAACTCAAATTTAAGTGATATTCTGTAAGAGTCCTCTGGCAACTCATACATTAACGTGCTAAGAGTAATATTTTTGGTAATGCTGTTATCAAATCCAATGGAGCCTCTGGGAATAACGATGGGATCAATTGTTGCAATTAATTCTCCATTTTTATCTTCATACCCTTCATTGACATCAACTAATTTTATCGCACCAATAGCAACCTTTAAACCACCGATTTTTAATCCTAAGGAGGCATTCCAATCTGGGTCATATCCCCTACTATAATTGAATTCTGCCCCATCCTCAAACATTTGAATTGAGTATTGAAGCTCGCCAAAATATTTTTTAAATGTAATATTTGGTGACATAAATCCAAAATATGCAAATCCTATCGAGAGAGAGCTTGGTAAGTCAACTGTAATTGGATTTGGTTCGAATATCTTACTTGTGGTTTCTGTCAGTCTGTCGGGCTGAATCAGACTTACATTAAATTGTTCATCATCGTCACCCGCTGCAAGATTGAGAGGCTTGAATGTATGTACCTCAAATGCAATTGGACCACTTAACTCAGCTTGGGTTTGCATTTGATAATCTAATCCGATCAGAAATCTTTGACCAGGCATGTAAGTGGTGCCAAGACGTAGTCCCACACTTGTTCCATCAACATCAACAATCCCAGAATTAAAATATTCGTTGTCCCATGGGTCGCCGGGACGGTTGAATGCAGACTCACTTTCTGAAAGTGACAAAATGCCTTCAGTTTTTTGATGTCCTGTAAAATTGATTGCAACATCAGTTCGTGATAATCCTGCTCCCACCCAGAAATCTCCAATTTGGCGGGCACCAGCAATCGTCCATGTATCTGCTGAAAGCATTAAATCCATAGTCATTTTGATGGATGCATACAAAGTTACTTCGCTCTCTTCGGCCTCGCTTTGCGTTCTGATTCGCATTCTGAGCCCCGACCAGTCCGCAGTTATATTCATAAAGAAAGGTTGGTGGTAACCAACTGCCACTCTATCAAGCAGTCTGGGAAATTTACCAAACCATTTGGTGTCACGGTCTCCAACTGTAAAGCTGGCTGCAATTCCCCCTAATCCCGTCCCGTCACGACGCAATCTTCCCGTGCCATCAGTATATTTGGGTGAATTTCTTACCTCAAAAGATTCAAGCGTAGTCTCTTCGGTTTCTTGAAGGCTTGCGTCAAGGTCAATATCGAATTCTAACTCAGGACTGATTGTAAAAATAAACTGATTTCCATCAAGTCTACCAAGAACTGCTGGGTTACCAAAAATAACAAAAGGATCAGCCTCATTCGGAGCGGTCATACCATACAGTGCTCCATTTACTCCTGGACCGGCTAACAAGGTGGATCGCATGGAAAACATGAAGTCGAAGGTACCACCATGAAATAACTGCATTTCAGGATCGCTCTGGGAATATGAAGTCTGAGGTAAAAATGCCGAACAGGCAACCAACAACCCTAGAAAATAATACCGAAAGTGTCGGCTCATGAAAAATCCTTAATAATTTATTAGTAATATAGCTGAAACACCGTCAATTTAAGGACTACTAACCTATTTGTCAAGTTCAAGATGAAAATTCTTTATGGTATAGTAAATATCAAGAACAAAGAGTTGTACAGACTAAGGATAATCTGGATTGATTTAAATTACTGCTTTAAGCAAAAACTACACCAATTTATCAGTATCGGTGTCGTCAAATTCCTCTGTATTTATATCAACCTGATCACTCCATGATGCAATTGCACTTGTGGTAAGTCCACCTCGTGGAGTATAGTCAGCGGTCACCTTCATTTTTCGCGGTTGGCAGACCTCAACCAAGTCTTCAAGCACACGATTTACAAGGTGTTCGTAGTAAATACCTACTTGACGATAGGAAAGCAGATAGTATTTTAACGATCTAAGCTCTATACATTTTTTGTTTGGGATATATTCAATTTTAATATTTCCAAAGTCGGGTAAACCTGAAAACGGGCAAACTGATGTGAATTCACCGGTTGATATGACTAATTCTATCCCACGATTTGGATATTCATATGGAAAAGTGTCAAGTACATTTTTGTCTATCGAATCGTAACCTTCAAAGGGGTAATTACGATCATTAGGCTCAAAGTCCATAAATTAATTATCCTTACATAAACTACTATAATTACAAAATATTAAAGTGCAGGGTCAGGAATATCCTGACCCTGCACTTTATGACAACTACTAATGAATGATAATTGATAAGCTAATTATCATCTTCAACTATTTTATTTTAACAGTACCATTTTTCTTGAGATGGTCTTGTTGGCTGTTCTTAATTGATAAACGTACATACCTGTGGGCAGGGAACTGCCATCAAATGTAACCTGATATCGTCCACTTTCTTGGTACTCGCTTACTAATTCTTTAATCGATCTTCCCATTGTGTCAAAAACTGTAAGACTTACTGCACTTGCATTTGGCAGAGAATAACTCAGTGTTGTAGATGGATTAAATGGATTGGGCCAATTCTGTTCCATTGTATATTCAATTGGGATTTCTGGAAGATTAGGCACACTCGCCGCTTCCACGATATTCATCACGATAGGAATGTCCTGGAATCCTGGGTCTGCAGTATGTGTAAACCTGAGATTCAACCAGTAGCGATCTAATGGCCTTGTCCCTGATTCTACTCTTACATGTACTACCGTGTCCTGACCAGCTTGTAGCGTTCCCGAAACTGGAGCGTATGAAATCCATGTTGTATTTGGTTCTAACTCATAGACTAAAAGATAATCGCCATCCCCATCATCAACTATTACATTTAATGTCCAAACCGAGCTGTTCCATCTGCCAGTCACGTCAATACCCCTGATATTACCTACACCAATATCGTCGAAAACATGTAATGTAGCCCGTGTGCCGGTTTCTGGGTTAAATCCAATCAATGTGGATACTCCATCAATATCGGCAAGTATAAGCAGGTTCAGGCTGTCAGGTTGCTCTGCAAACCATGCCAACCCATACTTGCGTAATGAACGCCCATTGTCTCCATTTAATTCGTATGATGTTATGATGTTTCCCATTGAGTCAAGCACCACAATATCGCTTAGCAAACCACAAGTGTAAATCTCTCCCGTAAGGGGATTCACAGCTACTGCTTTCAAGTTTGTAATGCGCCCTATTCCAAGACTATCTACACCATCAATGGCAAAGCTATCTACCAACACAGCCACCAAAAGGGTATCTCTGTCTTCCGGCTCCGGTTCAAATCTGAAAACAAAGTCGTCATATACTGCAACAATGTATGTCCCATCATATGCCATTTCTTCTATGGCTCTGCTAACTTTCCAAGGAAGCTGGAGGCTGTCCACAAACTCTCCACTCCGGTGATAACGGTAGAAATGGGCATAATTACCATCACCAGTGGACGACCCGCCACCGCCAATGTAAAATAATGAGTCCACAAACGTGTTGCCCTTGATCTTATTGTTACCAAGCAAGAGCGTATCGCCCTCCTCATTAATGTCTAAGATAGTATTTGTGACCGGTATTGTAAGATAGACATCAAACATATCATCTCTGCCCACATTATTGTCTCTCAGGTCTAACGCACTATCAAAACTTAGCACACCACTTCCCGAGTTAACCAGTGGGAAGTAAAAGTCGTTTGCATTATCTGGCTCAATTGCGATATCAATGGCTTCTGCCTGCAAGTTAAATCCAGGTCGCAGTAGTCCAAAATTCACTTCAATAGTGTCATCCGGGGCAACATCAAACGGTGCAGAAGTAGAATCATTGAAGAATATTTTTGTTGCAGTAACGGTATATTGAATTGACGTATCTACCAATACATCTTCCATAATATAAAAACCATTTGAATCAGTCATCGCTGAAAATCCATATGTACAAATTACCATTGCATCAGGAACAGGATCATCCGTTATTACATCTGTGACGCGACCATGAATTACCAAGGTGTTAAACTCAACCAATGTCGAAAACAGGATCGCTCTCCCTTCCTCTAATGGTGCAGCACCTGGCCAAAGGTCACCACCGTAGGTATATTCCAATCCAGTGCTCTGATCCGGATCGCCAATGCCAACTGTGGCAAACGGTACGTCCCATTCTGTAAAGCAGAATCTATCATCAGTAATTTCCAGATATTGGAATTTTATATCTGCATCACCGGTAAATGATGGATAAACCTCGGGATCGTACAATATAATTTCAAAGGTTTCAATCGGTTCATTACCACCACGAGGACCAAGCTTTCGCATATTCGACCACTCAATGACAAATATGTGGTTTTCCTCGTCAAACCATGTAAAAATTCCACCATCATTTGTAGTAATTAGGTCTTCCCAAAATGGTGCTAACATCCCTGATGTCACTAAACCACCGGGAATACGTCGATTTTTCGCAGTGATTAATTCTGGATGTTCACCAAAGGCAGCCCATCCGTTAGTGCAAATTGTAATATTGTTAAACTCTTGACCATAATAAGTGAATGAGAATGGTAGATTCATAATCAGACTTTCGTCTCTTTCCTCACCACGGTCACTTAGCTCTGTGTCAGTTCCATTCCCCCCTTGCTCAGGATCAATTTCTATCCATTCGTATTCTGGAGCCATAAACCAGTTTTCATCAGTATTATCAAAGCAGATGTAGCCATAATTATCGGGACCAAAAGGATCACCTTCGCCACCAACAGATACATTAAATCCAAAGTAACAGGTGTCAATAAATCCTTCTTGTGACACAAGCCGAAGTGCAAATTCACCGCGAGAGCCCGCAACGTGGAGGGGGTGAGCGCTCAGTCGAAATGCATCCCCATTGTCGCCAGTGCCACCTGCATCTATTGCATCAAAATTACTGTTTGGTTGTGGAGCGCCAACCGTGCGTTTCAGGGAAATTATAGTCCCATTAAGTTCAGGCGATAGCTTGCTACCTATATTTCTGATGGATATGTTCATAGTAGCAGTTCCAGCCGGTTCAAGCTCTTCTTCGACCCAAGCAAATGATTCGAAAATTAGCTCTGGACCTTCTACGGGGATGATCAAAGAGCTAAGCCATTCAGCCTCGCCGACTGTAACTGATAAGTTAAATACAGCATCCTCACCACTGGAAAATCCACCACCTATATCCACGATAAATGTAGCTTCAATAGATCCACCTGCATCCGGTGCTGCATCAGCCTGAAACTCACCATTTACAATTTCTAAATGACCCATATCTGCAGAAAGGACAGCACTGATTCCACCCTCAGGAACTTCAGTGCCATAGTTGGTTAATTGGACTGTTAACTCAAGTCTTTCTAGTTGATTGGCAATACCATCGTCATCGCCACTGCTCTCGCCGTCATTGTCATCGTCAAGCGTAAATCCACCATTCCCGATAAACATCTCGGTCTCTTCAATCTCATATTCGTTCATAAAGGTCATTAGATTGTGACCGGTGACAGTAAACTGTATTTCTCCATCTTGGGTCCATTCAGGATCGAGATTAAATTTAACATGTCCATCAGAGTCGGTACGCGCCGCAATCTGAAACACGCCGGGTTTATACAGACAGACGAGCGCATCCTCAACAGCTTCTTCACCCTCTTCAAATGTGATAGTGGTTTCAAACGTGCTCATCCCTGTAGATAATTCTTCTGGAGCACTAACCACAAGCAAGCTTGGCGTATCGGTAAACAAGTCAACCGCTGGATCACCCATCAAATTGTATATATAATACTCACACTCCCAAGCTTCCATCCCTCTATTTTCCGCGTGATCTATATCATCACGCTCAAAATAGTTACGATAGAGATCTATTTTACCTTTCATGAGTGCCCAGCCTTGTGAGCGAATGCCATCATTAACGAAGGCTTTAATGGTAGAAGTTGCAATGAGATTATTATAGGCAGTATGGCTCGCACCACCAGTGCCAACTGCCCCGATAGCACCACCTGCTGCATAATAGGAAAATCGCTCGGAATAAGCGAGTACATTGTAAATATGCTCGCTATAGTCACCTGTATTGCAGGTCGCAAGCATTACAAAAGGCAGCATCCTACCATTACGAAGTTGATCTACCTGAGCATGTGCAAATCCACTCATATTAGTATAACCACGATACATAAAAACGCCAATACCATCGCCGAAGTTTGAACTTATAAAACCGGAAGGATTTGGACGCTGGTTCTGTGGAGTCCAATATAGCTCATCTACACTATCGTAGTCATATTTTAACAACATCTCTCTGGTATATCGACAAATGTCGATAGATGAAGTACCACTTCGATCGTCTGTTGATGCAACCGCTCCGCGCTTTTGCCAACCAATTTCATCACCCTCACCAATAAACGGTTCTGATTCATACAAGACCGTTTTGTTCACTATGCCACGTAACATATTACGGTTGTTAAAGATAAATCTTCCAACTGTGGTCTCTGGCAACATATCGTTACCTTCAAGCTCCCCAAATTTATGATCTGTCTCATAAGGGAAATTTGCCTGCACTCGTACATCAAAAAAGCCTCGTGGATATCCATTATCTGTATCACCGCAAATAATTACATGTTCCGGTGGAATTTCCCAGTTTTCATAGGCATCTTCGATAGCGCCTAACATAGCGTTGGCTCCTCCATTGGCAACACGGACTACCTCAACCGTCCATCCCATTCTACGCCGCCATTCAACTAAGGGCTCAAGGTCTTCCTCTATGTCATCCCAATTGCCGATTATATACATTATTGAGCCACCGGTTACGGGATCATCACGTTGTGGGGGAGGATTTAACACAAAATCCTGGACAATTCGATTGACTGCCCGTGAAGCTACATTCCGGTTAGGATCTTTGACAATATTAACCTTATTGAGGTCAGACTCGTAATCAAGTGAAAAATCTATCGACTCAATCACCTCGAGTTCCTTAGTAGCAATATTATAGCGTAGAGGGTTTATCGTGACTTTTAATATACGATAGCCACGCATTACAGTAGGCTTTCCAATTGTAACGGGCTCCGCGGGCCAATATCCATTTTCATCGGACTGAGATGCCATTTCAGAGGCTACTAACTGGGGATCTGGATCTACCATTCTAACCAATCCTAAATCACCTTCACCGTCAAGGCGAACTTTCATTGGTGCTGGATTTATATCTCTTTCAATGTGGTATTTCAGGTCGTTGATAATTACCTCAACTCCTGATTGAGGTGGGATCAGAATGAACTTGACAATTGAAGGAAGCGCAGGATAACCTGATTTACGCCTGACTGATTCTGTACCAATTTGAAATTCATCAAATTGCTCGCCATCAATAATTATTTGTCGTCGCTCTAAATCATCTAAATTAAATTCAAGGTGAGCTTCAGAAATTCCATCAACATTCATCTTCACATAAGAATCATTAGCAGATTCCAAATCACTAAGATTGAAATCGTCCGCATTTCCCGCGAATGATGATATAACAAAAACACAAATTGTAAAAATCCCAGTAATAAGATATTTAGAATTGGACATATTATCCTCCAATGTTGCAGTTCAATAGTTTATAAATTGGTGAATTCTATGGACCCACCTACAATGTTTTACGGAGCTGATCGGTAATATATTAGACAGTAAATTTACTGCAGTGATTAATTAACATTATTTTCACCAACGGACTGAAATATTCATAACGTAAGCTGATTATTAACACACACAAATGACATTAACTCCGACCCTATAATATAACTATTGAAATTCATTAAACAAGTTATAGGATAGCGTCGGTGTGCTTTGTGGATTAAAGGTTGACAGTATTATCTGATTCATCTAATTTACTGTCTCAACAATTAAAAGTCACATTAGTTATTATTTATTGAATTCCAAATAAAGTACTATTACACTAATTACAAACAAACAATTTTGGTAAACAATTAGATTATGCCACACAAAGAATTATTAATAAAAGCGATAAACACTCGGGCTGAATGGGTCAACAAATATATTCTTGATGATAGATTTGTGAATCGTTTCAAACCAGTAGATATTCAATGGGCTGTCACAGCATACGTAAAGTATGGTGGAAAACGTCTCCGTCCGGCAATCGTCCTCTTTTCATGTGGGGCGCTGGGGGGTGACGAAAAAATTGCCATTCCTGCTGCTGCAGCGGTGGAAATTTTTCACACTTGGACCCTGGTTCACGATGATATAATAGATCGGGATATAATGCGGCGTGGACAATCAACTGTCCACAAATATTATTCAACTCAAGCGTCCGCCGAAATGGATGGCTTAAATTTAACGGAAAAAGAGGCTGAGCACTATGGTGTTTCGATTGCCGTTATGACGGGTGATATTCAACACGGTTGGGGTATCAGTATGCTGGCAGAACTAAATTCGGTACATAATGTCTCGGCTGATATTACCCTGAATTTGATTAATGAGCTTGACACAAATGTGCTCAATACGCTCGTTGAGGGAGAGGTGCTGGACATTCAATACGCACATAGAACAATGGAATCCTTGACACCACTGATGATTGAAGACATGCTGATGAAAAAAACTGGTGCGCTATACGAGTATTGTGGACGCGCTGGAGCAATTATTGGGTCGGGCAGCTTAGATGATCCAAGCATCGATATCGTTGCAGATTTTGCCGCAAAATGTGGCATTGCCTTTCAATTACAGGATGACCTATTGGGTATCATTGGAAACGAAGAAAAGCTTGGCAAGGCGGTCGGAGCAGACCTTCGTGAAGGTAAGCGCACGTTGATAGTCTATGAAGCATATCACAATGCGAACAATTCTCAGCGAGAAAAATTGATGAATGTTCTTGGGAATGATGATGCGACAGAAGAGGATGTGAATACAATCCAAAAATTGCTCCGCGATCTCGGTGGAATTGATTATGTATCTAATCGGGCACGGGTGTTGATATCCGAAGCCATTGAATTATTGGAATCACTGCCAGCGTCATCGTATAAGGATTTGCTACATCAGTGGGCAGATTTTATGATTTCACGCGAATTTTAGTATTGAATAATTGATAGTATAATGGTAAAAACTAATATAGAAATTCTTAACCTTTTGGGAATTCACGCCCGCCCTGCTTCAAAACTGGTAAAGATAGCATCAACCGGATCATCTCTCGTGACTTTGATTAAGGATGGGCAACGCGTAAATGCCAAAAGCATTCTTGGAGTGATGTTACTTCAAGCAGAGAGGGGATCAACTGTGACGATTGAAGTCGTTGGAAAAGACGAGGAAGTTGTGCTCGAAAAAATCATTGAATTAATAAATGCAAAATTTGGTGAAGAGTAATTTTTTGATAGTAAATTGTAACTTTTCTGTTCAGGTTGTTCAGAGTCAGTAAATGAAGCACGTTCTATTTTACTCGTTAGTCCTAAACCGGCTTGATCGCAGCTCTGCGACCATGCGGTATTTTATATATACGGCGATGACGGGAATGGTCTTTTCGATGGTGCAATTTGGCGAGGTTATCGCCCGCAAATCACTGGGGGCAAGTGGGTTGCAAATTACGCTATTGACCATGTCAATGCCTGTGGCTGCCATAACATCTCTTTGGTGGGGCAGATTAATTGAAGGTAGGCAGCAAAAATATATATTGATATTTGTTGGTGCTGCCGGTTACCTTATAATGTCAACAGGGGCATTTCTTAATGACATTAATCACATGATTTCCATGCACCTAATTTTTTTCCTCGCATTTGCCCTGTTTGGCCCTGCGGAAAACCGCATATTGCAACAACATGTAGCTCCGGACAAGGCTGGAAAAACTTTTGGTAACGCTTCTGGCTATAGGATGGCAGTATCAGCATTGGTCGCCGCCGGAACAGGATATTGGCTAAATCATGTTGAAGGTGGCTATCGGAATATATATCCCATTGTGGCGTTGATCGGCTTTGTAGGTCTGGGAATTTTCGCAACTATTCCAATAAAATCTAACAAAAAATTGAAACCTGTTCCGATAAACTTCGGTCTAATTCTCGGACCAGTTAAGGACGTAATAATACTACTAAAACGCCGGCCTGATTACCTGCGTTTCGAGCTGGCATTTATGCTTTACGGCATGGCATTCATGATGACATTGCCTGTTGTACCGTTGTTTCTCGTTGATGATTTGGGCTTGGATTACGCTACCATCGGTATCGCTAGGGGGACAATTCCACAGGTTGTGATGATTCTGGCAATACCGTTGCTCGGCAGAGTATTCGACCGAACAACACCACACAAGATGGCAGCTGCAGTGTTTCCACTTCTGGCGTTGTATCCGGCTGTATTGCTGATGACACCTTCACTTGAAGGTTGGCACCAAAGGGTAGCGTTGTATTTTGCTTTCGGTCTGTTTGGAGCTGCGATGAGCGGAGTAATGGTGTTGTGGAATGTGGCATCGCTACGCTTTTCCGGCAAAGAGGACGCTGGCGTATATCAATCCGTACATATTGCATTTACGGGCTTCAGAGGCATGTTCGCTCCGTTGCTCGGCCTGGGCTCGATGCATCTTTTGGGCAAAACAACCGCCTTGATGATTTCAGCCTCTCTCTTTATTCTTGCGGGGGTGATGATGGTAGTGGTGCGTAAGATTGACTATCGACGAGGGGAAGCTACGGATTTGGGGGTTGGAAATAACTGAGGATAGTTTTCGTTCAGATTACTCATATCTGGCGATTGTGATCATAGATTTACTTCTTTTTATAGGCAGTCTGACGATGCATTACATGACCAACAATTACCATTTTCGCTTTGTAATCAATCTCATTAAATACTCTAAATACGCCTATTCTGATACGATACACATTTCCATCGCCGCTAAGTTTCAGTGAGCCCCTTGGAGTAGGATCATCAGCAAGAGCTTCGATCTTATCCCAAATTTTCGGACGGTATCTAATTTCCGTTCTATCTATGTCCTTAAGAACAGAAGAGCGAAGCTCAACTCGAAACTTCGGACTTTTCACTAAGCTTCTTTTTCATTACAGCTATGCTGAAAGTATCTTCGTTTCGGCGCGTGATTGTGACTGCCAGACCATAGAGGTCAGACAGGATTTCTTCGTAATTCTTTATCGATAAAACCGCATGCGTTCGATGTCCATCTTTATCAAAGAGGAATTTTGTGTTTTTCCCAAATGTTTTTATTGTCATTTTTTAACTTTACTTTCCCATAATATTGTATGCTTTCCTTAAACATCTCCGCTAAATTACGAACAATCATTTACTGAGACTGTGTTGAAATGTATATAATCACAAACCCAGCAGTCCCTAAAAGACCTCCGATGGAGCTCGATCTCAATTTTTTACTTTTTGCCTTTTTTGAGTATCCCTGTAGAAATCCAGCCTAGTAAGTGGAACTATTATTTTGGATACACATCATTGCATAATTTGGCGGCTCTGGACTCCCAATAATGCTAACACCAGCAATAATTCCAGTACCAATTAAACCAAGTAATACACCTGTTGCTATGCCTCCGGCAAACCATCCGCCTGAAGAAAAGTTATCACTTGCCGAAAATCTACCATTCATTGATCCTTTATAATAGGAATCGTCAGATCCTATTGTAGGTTTAACTGATGAATTTCTCTGCAATCTGATTGAAAGATTTGAAGGCGATTTTATCGCATCTGACTTTTTTAATGGCGGCCCACAACTAGAACAAAAAAGGTATGAAACTCCGTTCTCTTTACCACATTTCTTACAGAGGTATCCCACTGTTTGATCAATTACAACATTTGCATTTTTACTCTGATTAAATCCCAAGATGGAAGATTGAGCGCACACCTTCGCTATGGGTAACAATAAAATTAACGTTACCAAAAAGATTGATGTGATTTTCAATTTAATTCTCCAATTTTAGAACTAATAACATTTAACTTTTACTATATTTTACTTCTTAATTTACATCAATATCGGCAACTCAGACACTATCATTTCCCGCAAATTCAATTTCTTACTAGCATTATCAATGTCTATCCCAACCAAGTTACCCTGCTCGTCATAGTCGAGCACAACACCTGCACTGACTTCCTTACTTTCCGAACTCACTATATCGGAAAGGTCAATATATAGAGAATCCGTTTCTGAATAATAACTTATCTTCATTTCTTTAATAAACTACAAATATACCCAATTATCAAGCTAAGTATCAATAATCTTGAAGATGGATTGTGAGTATGCAATTCCATCAATTAATTCTGGATTCTGGATCAAGTCCAGAATGACAAAACTTTTCCCTAATAAGCCTTAGAAAAAATAGCCACCGAATCAGTCTCTTCCCCAGTCAAAATACACCTCATCTTTTCCTGCTTCTGCTCGAACGGAATGCACCGAATCGTAACTGCCATCTCCTTCAGGCGGGTGTCCTCAACATCTGAAGGCAGCCAAGGTGCGCGCACAAAACCATAAGAATCTGCTGATTTGAAAAACTTCTCCAGCTCTTCGTAGCTCTTCAAATCCGTAATGGACTCATCCATCCGCTTCTTGGCCTGATCGAAATAGGTCGTTTGAATTTTGTCCAAAATTGAAGATGCATTTGCAACCAAATCGTCAACTGACACAAAGCTTTTATCCATGGATTCCTCGCTTCTAACTCGCATCACAGCATTATCGTTTTCGATGTCACGAGGACCGACTTCAATTTGAACCGGTACGCCCTTTTTAACCCAATTCCAACGTTTTTCAGTTGATGAATTCAAGCGTTTATCAACCTTGGCCAACATTGGTAAATTATCAGCAAAGGTAATACCTTTCAATCGTTCGAGCACGTTATCCGCGTAATTCATCACTGCCTTATCCTGCTCGGTGTCCTTACCACGTTGAATAGGCACGATCACGATATGCAAGGGAGCAATCCTGGGGGGAACACGGACTCCATCGTCGTCACCGTGCGTCATTATCGCTGCTCCAATCAACCGAGTAGAGACTCCCCACGAAGTCGTATGCGCAAACTGTACCTCGCCATCGCTGTCGGTGAAACTGATGTTCGCTGCTTTAGAAAAATTCTGCGCCAAGTCGTGCGAAGTCCCCGCCTGAAGCGCTTTGCCGTCCTGCATCATTGCCTCGATTGTGTACGTTTCCACCGCACCCGGAAATCGGTCATACGCTGGCTTAGCCCCGCTGATGACTGGAACAGCCAGCCACTCTTCAGAAAATTGCTTATACACATTGACCATCTGCAGGCTATCGGTCACCGCTTCCTCAGCCGTAGCAAAAGCGGTGTGCCCCTCTTGCCACAGGAATTCTGTCGTTCGCAAGAATACTCTGGGACGCATTTCCCAGCGCACTATGTTGCACCATTGGTTTACTTTCAGTGGCAGATCACGATATGAGTTGATCCATTTGGAAAACGACTCACCGATGATGGTTTCCGAGGTCGGACGCACAACCAATGGCTCAGTCAGCTTACCGGCAGGAACGAGCTGTCCATCGACTTTTTCAAGCCTGTGATGTGTAACCACAGCCATCTCCTGGGCAAATCCTTCGACGTGCTCGGCTTCCTTTTGAATATACTTCAAGGGTATAAACAGTGGGAAATAGGCGTTTTCTGCGCCACATGCCTTAATCATATCGCCCAGCCTTGCCTGAATCTGCTCCCACATACCGTAGCCCCACGGTTTGATGACCATACAGCCTCGCACGTGCGCCATCTCTGCCATTTCGGCTTCCTTTACAACCTCTTGATACCACTTCGGAAAGTCCTGATCTCTGCGTGGTGTGATTGCCGTTCTATTTTGCTTACCCAATTCCTGATCTCCAATTTGTTATCCCCCAACACTTTCAAGGCACTAAATATATAAAAATTTGTGTTGTGATTACTATTATTGATGCTTGATAATTATTGAATAGGTATTGATATCACACTAACTCATGAAATGCTGAACGGCTTTAACCGCATTTTAATGACATTGTATTAGAGACTTTTCCACTCACACTTATTTCAGCCTCGCTGGTAATTCTTGAGATAATCAGAATTGGTGGTGATGTTAAACCAAGCACTGTCGAGTTCATGTTCCGCATGATGGGGATATTGCCGATGTAGGATAAGCTGCTTAAGTCTGCTGAGTTCAACATCGAGAAATTCTTCGCAAAGGATGCCAAAGTTAAAGATACTGTTAGTCATTGATAATCAGTGATTTAAGATTCTGATGTTAAAGCAGTAGGAGATGTATCGGATGTTAAGGATGAGTCTGATAGATCTGGTGACTTCGACACAGTAGAAGTTGAATATCCGAAGTAGGGAAGTCATGGGATAAAGTAAATCTCACCCTCATTTTATTACAGTAGGTGGAGCAATATGAGGGTGGTAACCGTCACTTCTGAGGAGAATCTAACTTAATACCAAATTTTCAATTATTCATCGGACTAAAATTAGAAAATTATCACAAAATTGCTTTATTAAAAGAAAATAATTGCATTAAATAAAGAGAATACCTGATGTCAACTATACAAATAAACGAACAATTCTTGGATGAAAAGTTTGCTGAGCTTGAAGCGGTAAAATCGTGGAGCCCAAGGGTCATTTCCAAACTGGAAACAATGATCCTCACAGCAGATGACTTCATGTTATTTAGGATCAATCCATTAAAATTTGCCATTGACAAGGCAATGTCAGAAAACGAAGCTATCGACCTGTTTCTATGTGGTACAAAAGTTGGTCTTTTTGAGATGGAATGGCATTTGACCTGTGCATACTGTGCTCAAGTTGTCGAAAGCTTCAGGGAACTGTCCGATTTATACACTCACTTCGGTTGTAAAGCATGCAATTCTGTCAATGACATAGTTTTAGATGATTACATACAGGTAAGTTTTACAATTTCTCAGCAGATACGTGACATTATTTACCACCACCCTGAACATCTCTCAACCGAAGATTATTACCTCAAATACTATCTCAGCAAGGGTGTACGTCCCTCCCCAGAAGGCTTGTCATTTGAAGATCAACTAAAACAACAGACAAAATAGTTCATTGATGCTCTACCAGGTGAAAGTATTTCTGTAGAGTTAGAATTATCACCAGGTTTATTTCAAATCCGAGACATGGCTAACAATACCCTGATAACATTATTCGTCGGTGAAAGTGTGGATGACGAGGTGGAGAGAGTATCGCTCAAGATGGTTGACGGGAAATTTGAGGGTGTAAACAAAACCTTTGTGCCACAACAGGTTGTCATTGACACCTGCACTCTCGAACTTGAACAAACTGGTCAAATACCAAGTGGTAGGGTTGTAATTGAAATTGAAAACTTGATGGACACAAAAAACCGGATTTGGATGATACACTATTCGCCAGACCATGTTATCCGAAAAATAAGGAGTTAGAACCATTCTTGTCAGGAAAGCTATTGCTGACCACCCAAACATTCCAAGATCTTTTCCGCTCAGAAGTAGTTTCGAGGTCAGAAGGTATTGGCGTAAAGGACATTACCTTTCTATTCACAGATTTGAAAGGTTCAACCAACCTCTACGACCGCATCGGAGACCTGAAGGCATATTACATGGTTCGTCAACATTTTGACACCCTGAGCAATGTAATCACAAATAACTCTGGAGCCATCGTAAAGACAATTGGTGATGCGGTCATGGCTACTTTTATGAACCCTGTAGATGCCGTTAATACTGCTGTCTAAATGTTGCAGGATATAGAGAAATCTAATCTCAATATCTCCGAAGACTTGATCTTGAAGATTGGTATACACCGCGGTCCATCCATTGTGGTTACGCTCAATGATCGTCTCGATTACTTTGGGCAAACGGTGAATATAGCCGCCAGAGTGCAGGGTTTGGCTGGTGCCAACGAGATTTTCGTAAGCTCAGATGCATATAATTACCCTGGTGTTGACAAAGTTTTAGATAATTATGAGGTTTCGTCTGAGCATACGAACATAAGAGGTGTCAGTGAATAGTTATCTGTTTCTAAGGTAACTTTTCAGAAATAACCCATTGGGTACCTGATGTTTTTTTGTTTATCAAGAGTAATATCGGGCCAGCCAAACACTCTGCTCGAAAATGGCATGCAACGATTCAGCCCAGGCAGTTTAGTGAGCACGTGTGCCTGTCGAAACTAAGAAATTGATTCAGAATCAGATCCAGAAAGATGATGAATGGAAACTCCAACTTAGAATATTTTCTTTATAATATTAATTTATCTATTTATTAACCCTCCCACAATTGGAATCCGCACTAAATATGCTTACCTACAGTAAAAATATTCGCTTATTAATTTTAGGAGAAATAAATGCTCAATACAGGTCACACGGGATTTATGCTTGTGGCAACCAGTTTAGTAATGCTCATGACACCCGGATTAGCTTTTTTTTATGGCGGGCTCGTCGGTCGTAAAAACGTTCTCACAATAATGACACAAAGCTTTGTGTCATTAGGAGTAACCACAATTATCTGGTTCGCATTTGGCTACTCGCTCTGCTTCAGCGGTGGCGAAGGCGGCATAATCGGCAATTTTGATAAAGCCTTCCTCATCGGCGTAACCCTGAACGATATGTTTCCTGATAAAGGTGGCGTAATACCGGAGTTCCTCTTCTTTGCTTATCAAATGATGTTCGCCATCATAACACCAGCATTGATAACCGGTGCATTCTCAAATCGAGTTCGCTTTCCCGCTTACCTTATATTTCTGGTTGCGTGGTTAATATTTGTATATTTCCCATTCGTCCACATGATTTGGGGCGGTGGCTTACTCGCATCTTGGGGTGTCAAAGATTTCGCCGGTGGAATAGCAGTGCACAATATCGCCGGAATGGCAGCACTTGCCTCAGTCCTGTATGTTGGTAAACGCCGTAAAAAAGAGAGTCAACCTCACAGCATCCCGCTTGTCGCTCTCGGAACAGGTCTCCTTTGGTTCGGTTGGTACGGATTTAATGCTGGCAGCCAACTTCAGGTAGATCACGTAACGGTAACGGCATTTATTAATACTGATATCGCAGCTTCATTCGCAGCAATATCATGGCTGTTCCTCGAATGGTTCCTCGTAAAGAAACCAAAGTTTGTCGGTCTCCTTACCGGTGCCGTCGCTGGACTTGCAACTATCACACCCGCAGCGGGGTTTGTGACTCCGGTGAGTGCAGCTATAATGGGTATTGCCGCAGGAGTTGTCTGCTATGGAGCGGTAAGTCTGAAAAACCGTTTGAAGTGGGACGATGCTCTGGATGTTTGGGGCGTTCATGGCGTGGGAGGTGCGCTTGGAATTATCATGCTCGGGCTTCTCGCCAATGAAACCATTGGTGGGCAATCAGGTCTGTTTTATGGTGGTAACTCAGGCTTTTTCATGATCCAAGTAGTAGCAGTTATTATCTCTTCGGTCTATGCTTTTGCTTTTACATATGGAATGCTTTGGGCAATAAACTTGGTAACATCGGTGAAAACATCTGAAACTGAAGAAGCTGAATTAGACAAGCAGATGCATGGTGAAACTGCTTATGAGTCAGGGATTTAAACCTTATTGGTCAAACTTATATTGTTTGACTTTTAGATTATCCATGTCCTAAAATATCTATTTGCCTGGAGGCTTTATCAAACAAACCTCCAGGCACCTCCTCATTGTGAAAATTTAGACTACGGTTGACAGAATAGTAAAAGTGATTTTGAGAATTCTTACTGAACTATTATTATTCACTGAAATAGCAGACCCGCTATTTCGATGAAGCTGTCCACATTTCCACAG
>Ga0209402_10000823_pt1 | contig 35663 bp, 38 predicted proteins | sample ArcticOcean_MG_C_3_FD_187437 | JGI IMG/M metagenome (GOLD analysis project Ga0209402, IMG submission 187437) | Marine microbial communities from western Arctic Ocean - ArcticOcean_MG_CB8_126 (SPAdes) (version 2) | ecosystem: Environmental > Aquatic > Marine > Oceanic | place: Arctic Ocean... | reverse complement strand
CAAAATCATGTTTGTTTTCTGAAAGATTGTAACATATAGGGAAAATCAATGATTGACCTTTCATATAAGGTACTAAAAAGTCAAATTCAACTGGAACTCTAAATCCTCCAACAACTCCAATTTTTCCCCCATTTTTTGTCATCTGAACTGCATCAGTCAATGTTTGAATTTGAGACGAATAAGATCCAACAGTTTCTAAAGACATATCAAATCCATAACCATCAGTATTTGATAATATAATGTCATGAATATCTGGATCCTTATAATCTAATATATAATCTGCCCCTAAATAATTTGCCATATTTTTTTGATGTTTATATTTGGAGGTAATAAAAATTTTATTAAAGTTCATTTGTCTAGCGACATATAAACACATTAAACCAATTGTTCCTGAACCTAAAATAAGTAAATTGTCACCTATAGAAGGGCTAAGTTTACGTAAAGCGTGAACTGCAACTGCTAATGGTTCAACTAAAGCACCATCGTCAAAATTCATATCATCTCTAATTTCAAAACAACCTTTTACTCTTCTTTTTATATATTCTGCATACGCTCCTCCAGAATCAAGATCTTTATTTATACAGTAAGTGTATTGCCCATTCATGCAATGTCGGCAAGTACCACAAGCTTTTCCGGCTGAAACAGTATCAACAGCAACTTTTTTTCCTAATAAATTTTCAAATTTAGAGTCATTTACTTCAACAACCAATCCTGATAATTCATGTCCAATAGGTAGAATTTGAGGTTCATCAATCCCATGTAATATTCGTAAATCGCTTCCGCAAATTCCGGTTGTCTTTACTTCAATCAAAACATCATCAGGTTTTTCTAATTTTGGTTGAACAATTTCTTTTAATTCAATGTTAGATCCGTTATAGATACCAGCTTTCATATATTTATTCCTTTAAATAATTTTTTGATCCATCAATGATTAAATCAGCAAGAGTTATCGAGGTTAAAAATTTAGAAGACATAAATTTTCCTGATTCTTCGATTGTTTGAGTTGCATGATTCATTAGTTTTTGTACATCTTTATGTTCGGGTTGGCCTGGTAATTTAATGGATTGCGCAAGATCATTAGGGCCAAATGTAAACGCATCTATCCCATCCACAGATAGTATTTCCTTTAAGTTATTAATAGATGCTTGTGTCTCGATTTGAGCTTCGATAAATATACTATCTGAAGCTACATCAACAAATTTAGATTTTCCTCCAAATTTTTTATCTAATATTGTAATATTATGATAAAAATTTCCTCTTCCTCCTCCCCAACTTCTTTTGCCATTAGGATAAAATCTACATGAATCAACTAATTGCTGTGCATTTTCTGCATTTTCAATGTGAGGGCCCATGATTCCTTTTATACCACGATCTAGATAACTATTGATAACATGTGGTTCAATGCTAGGAACTCTTGCTAATACATATAATCCGACACTTTCAGCAACTCTAACCATATCATCAATCGATTCAGGGCTAAATGCACCGTGTTCACCATCAAGTCTTATGTAATCATATCCAGCCATACCAAGCATTTCAACTACATCAGGAGAGGGGTAAACCAATGTACAGCCTTTGGCAATTTTATTTTCTGAATTTAATTTTTTTATATAATTTCTCATTTCAATCTCTTTTAAATATATAAGTTGATAAATCTTCAAATAATTTAATATCAATAGTATGATTAATATTATATTTAATTAAATCAATATTATAATTATGTTTTTTATATAACTCATAAATTTCGTCAGCAGAAGAGATTTTTATAATGTCATCATGAATCCCGTGCCCAATAAAAATTTTATTAATATATGTATTTAGAGAATGTTTTTTTGTAGTTGGAGGTAGTGTTGTAGATAATAAAATTAAGTTGTTAATATTTGAAAAATGTTTGAAAGCAAGTAATTGAGCAATCATTCCGCCTTGGGAAAAACCAACAATTGAAATTTGTTTGTTCTCTAGATTTTGGTTTGTAGATATCAAATCTTCAATAAGTAATTTGATTTTTCTAGCGCTTAAGGACATTTCATCACAATATTCTTTATTATCTTGGTTAGAATAATTTCCCCAACCATATGAATTACTAGAATAAGGATTGTTTAGTTTTATAAAACCTTGAGGGAAAATGTTAATAGTATTTTTAAATGGGTGCATTGTATTTACAAATGTTAAATCTTCTTTATTAGCACCAAATCCATGAAGAAAAATAACTATATCTTGTTTAGAGTCATTTTTCGAATCAAGATTGGAAATTAGCACTTCAGTGTCTTGGATATATAACAAATTATTCATAAAATATAATTTTAATACTAATATTTAAATTATAATAAATGAATTCATTTAAAATCAAAAGTAAATCCGAAAAAGAAACTTTAAAAATTGGGCAAATTATATCCAAAAACTTAAAAGGGTTAGAATTAATTTTATTAATTGGGGAATTAGGAGCTGGTAAAACAACTTTTACTCAAGGAATTTTAAAAGGATTAGGTTACAAAGGATGGGGGCGTAGTCCAACATTTGTATTAATTAATGAATATTCATTGATACATAATGTTAAACACATGGATTTTTACAGATTAAATGATATTTCTGAGCTAATTAGTTTAGGGATTGAAGAATATTTAGATGATGACTCAATTAAAATTATAGAGTGGCCAGAAATTGGAATGGATTTATATGGTAATGACCATATATTAATAACAATAACTAAAATTAATAAAATCGAGAGAGAAGTAGAAATAAAATTCAACAACATAAATAATTCATATATAATTAATAATCTATGAAAAATCCAACACATAATTTAATCATTGATACATCTACTGCTGAGACATTATTAGCTATAAGTAATGAAGACAAGATTATTGATGATCATTCATGGGTTTCAAATAAAAATGAATCTAAAACATTGCTTTTAAATTTAGATAAAATATTAATCAAAAATAATTTGAACTTAGATTCAATAAATTGTATTTTGACAACTATAGGGCCAGGGGGATTTAGTTCACTTAGAATAGGATTAAGTACGGCAAAAAGTATTGCGATAACGAAATCAATAAAACTAATTCCAATCCCTTCTTTGTTAGTAGCAGCTTATGAATTAATAAAGTCTAGCAAAAAATACGTATCAATTATTAAATGCTCAAAATCAACATATTATTTGAAAGATTATTCAAATTTAACAATAAATGAAATTATTTCTGAAAAAGAATATTCGTCGTTCGAAGTTGTTGAAATAAATAAAATACATTCATATATAGATAAAAATTATATGATAATTTCTTATGACTATGATCTTATTTATAATAATGATGATATAAAACTAGATAAAAATATAATTAAGACTAAAAATAAAATAGAATCTATAATGCATATAGGTAAAATATTTGATGAGAAATACAATTTTAACAAACCAACAAGTATTAATCCTATATATGCAAATTCAGGGCAAATTTCATCAGCAATAAAACTTAAAAACAAAGGAGTTAAAAATTGGAAAAAACATTAATATTATTAAAACCCGATAGTATTCAACGTAATTTATCAGGACAAATAATAAATAAAATAGAACAAACAGGATATAAAATCATAGGTATGAAATTTATGATTTTGACTGAATCTAAAGCAAAAGAGCATTATAAAGAACATGTTTCCAAACCATTTTTCAATGATTTAGTATCATTTATAACTTCAGGACCGCTAATAGCCATAGCTATAGAAGGGCCGAATTGTGTTTCGAAAATGAGATCAATAATGGGAAAAACAAATCCTTCAGAATCAGATCCTGGTACTATCAGAGGAGACTATGGAGTCTCTTTATCAATGAATTTAATACACGGATCTGATTCTGTAAATTCTGCAAGTAGAGAATTAAAAATATTTTTTAACGATAACGAATTATATTCGTACGAAAAAGATATAGATAATTGGATACTGTAATTATAGATAATTGGATACTATAATATTATTTTAATATTAAGAAATTAACCTTTCTTAATATTAATTGCATTCTCTTTACCGTTGTTTTCGCCAACGTCGTAAGAAACTGATTCTCCATCTTCTAGATTATCAATACCTGCATCTTTTAATGCAGTTATATGAACAAAGATATCTTTGTCAGAATCATCTTGATCGATGAAACCATAACCTTTTGTACTATTGAACCATTTTACTTTACCTGAAGCCATAATTTTTTCCTTTAAAAACTTAGTGAATTCTTATAATTTGTTTTGAGTTTCCCCAGACATGCTCTAATAAATATTTTTCTCTGTTTTGTTCATCAAAAACATGAACTATAAAGTCTCCATAATCTACAACTACCCATTCCAAATTATCATTTCCATCGACACGAATTTTTTCATAACCTTCCAATTTAAGTTCTGATATCAATTCGTTTACTATGGATTTTATTTGCCTTTTGGTCTCTGCAGTCATAATAATAAATAGATCTGTGAAATCACATTCATTACTAACATCGAGTACAATTATGTCTGAAGCTTGTTTAGCATCAGCCACATCCAAAATCGAATCTACTGCAGGGTTGTCATTTTTCAACATAATAATTAATTTTTAGAATCATTAAAATAATTTAATAAAAAACAGATAATAAATATGATTAAAGTATTATCAATATAATGATATGATCGTAATCTGAAATTGTAAATCCCTTTAAATAAGTAAAATTATGAAAAAAAGAGTAGTAGTGGCAATGAGTGGAGGTGTTGATTCATCTGTTGCTGCAGTTTTGTTAAAAGAACAAGGATATGATGTTGTAGGTGTTACTATGAGATTATGGTCTAAAGATGATGGAAATGCTCCAAAGAATAATAAAAGATGTTGTTCTGTTGAAGATGTAGAAGATGCAAGAAGAGTTTGTGATATTCTAGGAATCAAACATTATCATTTGAATTTTGAAGAAGAATTTCAAAAACATGTTGTAGATTATTTTGTAAATTCTTATGTAGAAGGCAAAACTCCTCATCCATGCCTAGCTTGTAACGATAAAATTAAATTTGATTTTTTGTTTGGGAGAGCTCAAAATTTGGGTTCAGAACTAATTGCTACTGGGCATTATGCAAGAATAAAAAAACAAAATGATACATATAAGCTACTGAAAGGCTCTGATGTGAATAAAGATCAATCTTATATTCTTTTTACATTAAAACAAAAAGAATTAAAGAATTTATTACTTCCTGTAGGGGAATACGGAAAAGATAAAATAAGAGAAATTGCGGAGAAGTACAATTTACCTGTTGCCAACAAACCTGATAGTCAAGACATATGTTTCATCCCAAATGGAAATTATAGGCAATTCATTATGGAAAGAACTAATCCTACTCCAGGTAAAATAATAGATATTAATGGTAATTTTTTGGGAAACCATGATGGAATTCAATCTTTTACAATAGGTCAAAGACGAAAACTTGGTTTAGATTCAAACGGAAAAATCCCATATTTTGTTGTTAAAATTTCTAAAGAGGATAATACAGTAATTGTTGGACCACATGATTTTCTTTTTCAAAACGAATTTAGTGCAATAAATATAAATATTCAAGACACTGCTATGATAAAGAAAGATTTTTCAGCATATGTGAAAATCAGATATAAATCAAAGTTGTTTAAAGCTAAAGTGAAATTAACACCTAATAATACTGCTAATATTATATTTGAGGAACCACAAAGAGCTATTACTCCTGGGCAAGCAGTTGTTTTTTATGACATGAAATCAGAAGGGGAAGAAGTTATTGGTGGTGGGATTATAGATGAAGTTATAAATGCAAATCTAAAACCAGTCAATGCCTCATCCTGATTTTTATTATGAGAAATCAATATCGAATCAAGGAGCCAAATATATTGTTGGCATCGATGAAGTAGGAAGAGGAACATTAGCAGGACCTGTAGTAGTAGGTTCAATTATATTTGATATAAATAACAAAACAGAACAATATTTAATTGATATTGGGATAAATGACAGTAAAAAATTATCAGAAAAAAAACGATTATATTTATATGAAATATTAATCAAAATTGCCATTTCATATAGTACTGGATGGGCATCTGTTGAAGAAATAGATAAATTAGGGATTAATCAATCGATCGAATTAGCAATGAAAAGGTCATTAGGATATTTAACAACTGATCCTGATCATTTATTAATAGATGCAATAACATTAAAAGATTCCAAATATGAACAAACAAATATAATTAAAGGGGATCAAAAGTCATTATCTATAGCTTCTGGGTCCATAATTGCTAAAGTAGAACGTGATAATTATATGATAAATTTAAATAAAAACAATGAAATATATGATTTGAAAAACAATAAAGGATATGGTACTAAAAAACATATTGAAGCTATAAAATTACATGGTAAAACAAATCATCACAGAAAAAGTTTTAAAATCAAAGGAGTTGACTATATAAATGAATAATAAAATTATCAAAGGGATTTATACAATTATTGACCCCGGTGAAACAACTCATATATTCAAATTATGCTCTGACCTAGCAAAATCAGGCATAAGTGTAATTCAATATAGAGATAAGAAAAATAATTTCGAAGATAAAGTGACTATATCTAAAAATATTAAATTAATATGTGACAAATATAATATTACATTTATTATTAATGATTCTCCAATTTTAGCCAAGGAAGTAAAAGCAGATGGGGTACATATTGGACAAAATGATGATTCAATTGAATACTGCAAGACAATAATGAATACAAATCAAATAATTGGAACTTCAAACAATAATATTAATGAAATCAATGATTCTATTAGTCATAAAGTAAATTATATGGCTATAGGTAAAGTTTTTGAAACAAGCACAATGGATAAATTAGATAGAAATATTGTAGGGTTAAGCCTGATTAAAGAAGCTCACAAATTATCTGATATTCCTATTGTTGGCATAGGTGGAATAAATATTAATAACGCTTCATCAGTGATAGATTCAGGAGCTGATTCAATATGTGTTGTTTCTGCAATAACTAAATCACAAAATCCTATAGATTCATTGAAAAAATTTAACGAAATATTGAACAATTGAATTTTAATTTAGTAATATAATAAAAAACAAAATAATACCGAGGTAATAAACATGAATGAAAATATAATATTAATGATGTCAATAATCATTCCTGTAATTGGACTTATATTTGCATGCTATTTGTCATACAAAATAATCAAACAGGATGAAGGGAATAAAGATGTGCAATTTATTGGAAATGCCATCAAAGAAGGCGCTATGGCATTTATATCTAAAGAATATAGAGTCTTAGGCATTGTTGTTTTAATAGTATCTACAATTATAGCTTTACTATTAGATCTTGATTTACTAGATGTTCAAGCTTCATCTTCAGATTCAGCAGCCGTAATCCCAATTGCTATATCTTATGTTATCGGGGCAGTGGGTTCAGCCATTGCAGGATTTGTAGGTATGTCGATAGCAGTAAGAGCGAACTATAGAACAACTGTACAAGCAATGAAAGGATTAAACCCTGCACTACGAATAGCTTTTAACAGTGGTGCGGTAATGGGAATCTCTGTTGTTTCAATCGGATTACTAGGAATTACTTTAATACATTTATTATTTGATAACCCAAGTGCTGCCGCAGGATTTGGGTTTGGTGCTTCAACAATAGCCTTATTTGCTAGAGTTGGTGGAGGTATTTATACAAAAGCAGCTGATGTAGGGGCAGATTTAGTGGGTAAACTAGAAGCCGGGATCCCTGAAGATGATCCAAGAAACCCTGCTACCATAGCAGACAATGTCGGCGATAATGTTGGCGATGTTGCTGGCATGGGAGCTGATTTATTTGAATCTTATGTAGGTTCTATAATTGCTACCATGACTTTGGTATCTGTGGTCACTTTTAATATTTCAGAACAATCAGCTACATTACTACCATTCTTTATAGCATCTGTAGGGATAATAAGTTCAATTGTCGGCACATTTTTAGTAAGAACTAAAGATGGCGCAAGTATGGGAAGTTTATTATGGTCCCTTAGAACGGGGATTTTTTCAGCAGGATTAATTGTATTGGCTAGTACATTAGTAATGTCGATTACTGATGTGTTTCCTATGGAAGTATTTTGGATTATTCTTACAGGTTTAATTGCAGGAGTAATTATCGGTACTGCTTCTGAGATAACTACTTCATATGAATATAAATATACTAGAAACCTAGCAGAACAAGCTAAAACTGGCGCAGCAACTATAATAATAGGGGGATTAGGACTAGGGATGATAAGCACAATAATTCCAACAATTGTTATTATTATTTCCATGTTTATCGCACATATGCTTGGTGGTTTTTATGGAATAGCCCTTGCCGCTGTAGGAATGCTATCTACACTAGGAATAACCCTTGCTACAGATGCGTATGGCCCTGTAGCAGATAATGCAGGAGGAATTGCTGAGCAAGCTAAATTAAATCCTGAAGTAAGAGAAAGGACTGATGCATTAGATTCTTTAGGTAATACCACAGCAGCAACAGGAAAAGGGTTTGCAATTGGTTCAGCGGTACTAACTGCTGGAGCACTATTGTTTTCTTATGCACTCATTGCAGATATTGAAAAAATTAATTTATTAGAGATAAAAGTTTTAATTGGGTTAATAATTGGAGCTCTTATGCCATTTATTTTTTCTGCCCTAACAATGCAAGCTGTAGGATCTGCAGCTATAGATATGGTTAATGAAGTAAGACGCCAATTCAGAGAAATTGAAGGATTACTAGAAGGTAAAGCTGTTGCTGATTATGCAAGAGCCGTTGAGATAAGTACAGATGGTTCACTAAAAGCAATGATTCTTCCAGGATTACTCGCAATTATAGTTCCTATAGCAACTGGGTTTATCATAGGTAAAGAAGCTCTTGGAGCAATGCTAGCTGGTGCAATAGCATCAGGATTTTTATTAGCGATAATGATGGCTAACTCTGGTGGTGCTTGGGATAATGCTAAAAAATATATAGAATCAGGAAAGTTAGGCGGAAAAGGATCTGATGCTCATTCTGCAGCAGTTGTTGGTGATACTGTAGGAGATCCCTTCAAAGATACTTCAGGCCCTGCTCTTAATATTTTAATAAAACTTATGACTATTATTTCTGTAGTTTTTGCGCCTTTATTCTTGTAAGGATTAATATTGGAATCGATAATAGATAAACTAACATCTCTTTCAAAAAGGCGAGGCTTTATATTTCAAAACAGTGAAATATACGGCGGATTAGCAAGCACTTGGGATTATGGGCCAATAGGAGCAGAGTTAAAAAAAAATATTAAAGACTATTGGTGGAATCATTATGTTCACATGAGAGACGACATTGTAGCTCTAGATGCATCTATCTTGTCTTTAAATAAAGTTTGGGAAACAAGTGGGCACGTACAGAATTTTTCGGATCCTTTAATAGAATGTAAAGATTGTAATGCTAGATTCAGATCAGATGCTCTCGAAATATCAAAGGGTGTATGCCCTACTCTTAAATGTTCAAATACTTCATTTGATGACCCAAGAGAATTTAATATGATGTTCAAAACAAATATAGGACCAGTTGTATCAGATAGTAGTGAAATATATTTAAGACCTGAAACGGCTCAAGGAATATTTGTTAATTTCGAAAATATCATTAATACTTCGAGAAAAAAAATTCCTTTTGGAGTTGCTCAGATAGGTAAAGCTTTTAGAAATGAAATAACCACAGGTAATTTCATTTTTAGAACTCGAGAATTTGAAATGATGGAAATAGAGTATTTTGTTAAACCTCAAGATAGTGAAAAATATTATAAAGAATGGATTAATAATAGTATGGAATTTATTCTGAGTTTAAATATTGATAAATCTAATCTTAGATTGAGAGAGCATGAACAAGAAGACCTTTCTCATTATTCCAAAGGTACTACTGATATCGAATACAAATTCCCTTGGGGTTGGGCAGAATTACAAGGCATAGCAAATCGTGGGAGTTTTGATTTAGATTCACATTCAAAATCTGCTTCTAAAAATTTCAGTATATTTGAAGAACCAACAAAGACAAGATATACTCCTTATGTTATAGAGCCATCAATTGGCGTTGACAGACTATTATTAATAACATTACTAGATGCTTACAATGAAGAAAAAGTTGAATCTAATAATGAAACTAGAACTGTATTGAAATTATCTCCTAAAATATCACCTGTAAAAGTTGCAATACTACCTTTAAGCAAAGATCAAAAACTTTCAGAATTATCAAAAAAAATACAGCGGGATTTATTGTCCAAAGGGGATTTAGGGAAAATAGAGTATGATGAAACTCAAAGTATAGGAAGAAGATACCGTAGGCAAGATGAAATCGGTACACCTTTATGTATTACTATAGATTTCGATTCTTTAGAAGATAATAAAGTAACTATAAGAAATAGAGATACTATGCTTCAAGAAAGAGTAAATTTAGACTCCCTACACTCCACTCTTATTAAAGAAATAAAGGATTATTAATTTCAATTTTAAAAGGTAATCATTTTTGAAAGTATTGCACTTTTCCGATTTACATATTGGGTATGAAAGATATTCTAAAACAACGGATTTAGAAACTGGATTAGATGATAGGATTGTAGACTTTCTAAATGTATTCGATGAATTAATCAATTATGCTATAGAAGAAGATGTAGATTTAGTCTTATTTGCTGGAGATGCATTCAAGACAAGAAATCCAACCCCTACTCATTTGAGAGAATTTTCCAAAAGGTTATTAAAATTAACAACTAATAATATTCCTGTTGTATTAGTAGTGGGTAATCATGATATTCCTGCGGTAAAACAAAGGGCAACATCACTAGACATTTTCCCTACTATGAATATAGATAAGGTTACAGTAATAGATAAATTGAAACTTTATACAATTGATACTAAAAATAGTGGGCCAATACAAATCATTGGGTTGCCATGGCCCAGATTTGGAACTTTCACTTCAAGTATTAGAAAAAATGATCCCAATATGAAAGTAGAGGAAATCACACAAACAATTGTAAATATGTTTGATTCTAGCATTAAAATCGAATTAGAAAAATTAAATAAAGATATACCATGCATATTTTCAGGGCATTTAAGTGTGATGGAAGCAAAAACAAGTACTGAAACATTAATGTCTATTACAAATGATCCACTATTATCAACTCAGTTTTTTATAAGACCTGAATTTGAATATGTAGGACTTGGACACATACATAAAGATCAAATTCTTAATGAAAACCCTCCAGTGATTTATTCAGGAAGTTTAGAAAGAGTTGATTTCGGTGAAAAAGACGATGAAAAAGGATTTTATATATGTGAATTAGATACAAATAAAAAACAAGGAGAAAGATTGATTAATTACAAAAAGATCAAAGTCTCTGCTCGTACGTTCAATGAAATAAAAATTCATATCCCTAAAAACGAAATATATCCTGACAAATATATTCAAGAAAAATTATCTTCTGAATATATTAAAGATTCTATAATTAGAATTGAAATAGAAGCTACAAGAGAACATTTCGAAAGTATAAATAACACCGAGATCAAAAAAATATTATCTACTGCTAAAAACGTAGTTTCAATAATTCCCTCATTTATAACAGAAAAAGAAACACATGAAGTGAAATTATCTGAAGATTTAGGAATCATTGAAACATTTGAAAAATATTTAGAAAATTTCAAAGATATTGATGATAAACGAAAAAAAGATTTATTAGAATTTGGTAAAGAAATTATTAGTGAATACGAATTAGAAAATGATTAAACATTTAAAATTGATAATAATAACAACTTGCATCTCCTTATCTCTTATCATGTGTACTAATATTGGCAAGGAAATTAATTTTAACATCGATCTATATCAACCAGATCAAAAAAATTATACAAATAAAGATATAACTAAAGATTTTTATATTTTGAACTTCTGGTTTCCTTCTTGCGCTCCTTGCGCAAAAGAACTTCCACATTTTGAAAAATTATATAAAGAATATCAAGATAATGTGGAAATAATAGGTATACAAATGATCGGTATAGACGACATAGATGAAGGAATTAAATTTTCGAAAAAATTAAATTTGTCTTTTAAACTTGGATATAACGCTGATAATTCAACAATAAGGAAATATAATATCAATTCATTTCCAACCACATTATTCGTTTCGAAAAACAATGATGAAATCATTATTTGGGACGGTTATATAAAATATGAAGATTTGGTTAAAACCACCATCAACCTTATAGAAGATTCTGAATATAATGACTGATCAAATTCTTGAAATCACAAAATTTTTAATTAGTTTCATACACATAATTTCAGCCTCCGCTTGGTTTGCAGGATCATTAATATCATTAAACATAAATCATTTGGTGAAAATCAATGAAGGTTTTTCTTTAATATCAAAGCAATTTATTGATTGGACAAATATTATAATTTCTAGCTTGGTAATGACAGGCGTTATTTTAATTCTCAACAATCTTGCACAAATCAATGATAATTCAATGTTTTACATAGGAGTATTATTAGTGAAATTATTTCTTTTTATTTGGATAATGTTAATAATATATTTGAGTAGGTTTAAAACAATATATTTAAATAAAACTACTATTTATCATAAAATCTTTAAATTAGTGCTACAATCTAAATTGATTTTCCCAATGACTATAATTATATTTTTGTTATCAGAATTATTAAATCTTATAAGAATCTAAATGAAAAAAGAATTAAATGACATTTTAGCCTGCCCTATTTGCAAATCAGATTTGTTGTTAACAATAAATCTTGAAGAAAAGGATGATGTTCTAGATGGCGAATTAATATGTCAAAGCAAAACGTGTAATCTGAAATTTCCTATAAAAGACGGGATACCCAACTTACTTCCTCCTAAATAATTATATGCAAGAAAATATAAATAAATTAAATGATTTGAGAGACAAAGCTTCATTAGGTGGAGGTAAAGAGAAAATTGAGGCTCAGCATAAAAAAGGAAAACTAACTTCGCTAGAAAGAATAAAATTACTTTTAGATGTTGATTCATTTAATGAAATCGATAGATTTACCATGGATGAAAATGTAAACATCCATGGAGATTCAGTTGTAACAGGAACAGGGAAAATCAATGGTAAAAACATTTGTGTTTATTCTCAGAACTTCACAGTTATGGGTGGATCTTTATCTCTTACTTCTGCTAACAAGATTTGTAAAATCATGGATATTGCTATTTCGACAGGGTGTCCGGTAATAGGAATAATAGACTCTGGAGGAGCAAGAATTCAAGAAGGAGTAGACAGCTTAGCTGGATATGGAAAAATATTCACAAAAAATGTTAGAAGCTCTGGTGTTGTTCCACAAATATCAATTATTGTTGGCCCGTCAGCAGGTGGGGCCACATATTCTCCTGCAATTACCGATTTTATATTTATGGTTAAAGATATTGGACAAATGTACATTACCGGGCCAGATGTAGTAAAAGAAGTTACAGGTGAAGAAACAACACATGAAGAATTAGGAGGAAGTATACCTCACATGACTAAAAGTGGAGTAGCACATTTTATATATAACACTGAAAAAGAATGTTACGAAAATGTCAGGAAATTATTAAATTACATTCCACAAAACAACAGTGAAATTGTTTCTGACATTGATTCCAAAAATCCAGAATACAAGGATGATCTCTCTACTATTCTCCCTGAAAATTCAAACATGTCATACGATATGAAAAATATAATTAAAAATATTGTAGATAATCAATCATTCTTAGAAGTACAAAATGAGTATGCAAAAAATATAATTATAGGGTTTGCGAAATTGAATGGTAAAAACTTAGGAATTATCGCACAGCAACCAAACCATTTGGCTGGAGCATTAGATATAAAGGCTTCAGAAAAAGCCGCTAGATATATCAGGTTTTGTGATGCCTTTAATATTCCTATCTTAAGTTTAGTTGATGTACCAGGTTTTTTACCAGGAACTGACCAGGAGCATAATGGAATAATCAGAAGAGGTGCAAAATTATTATATGCTTATGCGGAAGCTACGGTTCCGAAAATTTCTATCATAATAAGGAAAGCATATGGTGGTGCTTATATAGTGATGAGCAGCAAAAATTTATTAAGCGATTTGAATTATGCCTGGCCAACTGCTGAAGTTGCTGTAATGGGACCAGAAGCTGCAATTAAATTAATTCACAAAAAAGAGCTTTCAAAGTCGAAAAACTCAAAAAAACTTCAAGATGAGTTATTAAAAAAATATAAGGACGAAGTGATGTCTCCTTACGTGTTAGCAGAAAAAGGTTACATAGATGATCTTATTTCTCCAAACGAAAGTAGAGATATAATTATCAAGTCATTAAATATATTAGAAAACAAAAGAGAAGTTCTTCCGCCAAAAAAACATGGCAATATACCTTTATAATAAATATTATGAATAAAATTAAAATTAACAATAAAACAAGTATAAAACTCGAAGATAAAGAAATATCATTGATAGAGTTAAGTATCAAAAAAATTTTTAATATTCAATTAACTAAACCTTTAGATAACAAAAACAAAAAATTAAATAAGTGGAAGACTCAATCATGGAACATTTATAAATAGGGAATTTTATGGCTACAAAAAAAATAATCGGAATTACTGATACAACACTTAGGGATGCACATCAAAGTTTGTTTGCCACAAGGTTTAATAATGAAACCATATCAGAAATAGCCCCAATGCTAGACAAAGTAGGATATGACGTATTAGAAGTATGGGGTGGAGCAACTTTTGATAGTTGTATAAGATATCTTAATGAAGACCCTTGGGATAGATTGAAAATGATTAATCGATTAACGCCCAATACTAAATTATCTATGTTAATAAGAGGGGCGAATTTAGTTGGATATAAACACTATTCTTCTGAAATTATAAATGAATTCATCGCATTATCTGCTGATTTTGGGATAGATATATTCAGAGTGTTTGACGCACTAAATGATACAAGTAACTTAACAACAGTAGCTAAAGCCATCAAAGATAGCGGGAAGCATTTGCAAATGACAATATGTTATACCGTTGGAGAATCAGGGAACTTAGAAACTTCTAACAAAGAAATATATACTCTTAAATATTACTTAGACTTAGCAAACAAGTTTGTTGATATGGGTGCTGATTCATTATGTATTAAAGATATGGCTGGATTGTTATCTCCATATGATGCGTCAATTCTAATTTCCGAACTTAAGAAAGCTATCAAGATCCCTCTTCAATTACACAATCATTATACGAGTGGATTAGCATCTATGACGCAAATTAAAGCTATTGAATCTGGGATAGATGGCATTGATACATGTATTTCAACTGTCTCACAAAAAACATCTCAACCAGCTATTGAACCCATTATCAAAACTTTTGAATCAATTAATAGTTCTTATAAAGCCAATGTTAATTTAAATATGATAAATGAAATAGCACAAAAATTAGAAGACGAAGTTAATAAGTATTTAAATTATGCGATCAGTGCAAAATTTTCACCCATAGATGCAAATGTATTATCTCATCAGATTCCAGGTGGAATGATATCTAATCTTACGTCCCAATTAAAAGAAAATAATAATCTTGAAAAATTAAATGATGTTTTGACTGAGATCCCAAATGTTAGAAAAGATTTGGGAATGCCCCCTTTAGTTACTCCTATAAGTCAGATGGTCGGCGCACAAGCTGTGAACAATGTATTATTAGGTCGATACAACAATATTTCTCAACAGATAATAGAGTACGTAAACGGAGGTTATGGAACCCCTCCAGGAAAGATAAATAGTAAATTATTTAAAGAGCATATCAAACAGAATAATGAAAAAAAATCTAACAAATCTATAAATGAATATTCTCAGGAAATAAAACATCTAACAAATTACAAACCTGATGTAATAACTTATGCAATGTTTGAAGAAGTAGGTAAAAAATTCTTAGAACACAAAACATTAATTCATGATGATGTAGAAGAAACAAAATCTACAAATAATACATCGAATAATCAGAGTTTGGATAATCAGAGTATTAATAATATGTTTGATTTCAAATTAAATTTTGAAGGCAAAGAATATAATATTGCTGCCGAATTATCTAATAATGAACTAATTACAAATATATTAGATATACAAAACTCTAATGGGGAAGATTCCATTTCAAAATCAGAAAAAGTAATTAAAAGTAATAATGTCAATATAAATAACAATAAAACAAATGCTATATTGGCTCCACTTTCAGGAACAATAATGAAAATTTTAATAAATAAGAATGATAAAATATTAAAAGATCAACCTGTAGCAATAATAGAATCAATGAAAATGGAAAACACAATAAAATCAGATTCAGATGGTTTTGTGCTTTCTATCAACTTTAAAAATGGTGATACAGTTAATTCTAACGACCCAATTATTAATTTAAAATAACAGGAGAAAAAATGATTGACCTGATTAAAATAGCAAAAACTGAAGCTAGCGGAGGAGATTTGTTTAAAAGCCTATCTGAGCTTTTTGAAAGCGGGGATATCAAACCTGAAGGCTATCCAGATGCTGTTGTTTGGAAAGGTGGCAATCATGATCCAAATGTAAATCCCGTAGCTCACTCTTTAACCGATGCTTATGCTCTACTTGGAACCATAGCTGCTGTAGATATATTAGGATTGCCATTTTATGCTGTCCCAATGTGGTCTCAATACAGACACGATACCAAATTAGAATCATTATCCTGGTTTGGAAATATGCCATGCACTTCAATTAAATGGTCAACTGCAGGAGATGCGTATGTTAATGATGGCAATGGTAATAAAGTTGTAGTGATGGGTAAATCTGGAAATGCGCCACTAAGAACTCAAGCTGGTGTATATTGTAACGTCAGGCCATATGGCCCAATTACTGTTGTTAGAAGTATGCCTTGTTTACCATATTCTCAAAATAAAGATGTTTTCAATGTAGATAATAACGGGATTGTTCACTCAGAAATGAATACTCCTGGTGTACAAATGGCATATGCTAATAGATTGTTTTTACAGATGGTAAATGATTCAGGTCACATTGGTAGAGTAGCAACAAAACCAACTCAAGCAATGGAAGATGGAATAAATGCAGGTCTTCACTCTTGGTTATTACAAGGAACAAAATTTGAAGTTGGAAGAAAATATGCTGTTGATCCTTACACTGAACATAAGGACCGAATTGATAAGATAATAAAATTATTACCTTCAGATTTCAAAGATGGTATGGAAAATTGGTCAGGGAGAATTGAGCAACACATATCAGACACTAATTATGGTTTAATGATTTGGGATTTAATTCAAAAACAAAACACTATTGTTCTATCTACAGATTTAGATGGTGACCGCTTAACTGATCTCTTAGCAGATATTTCTGATCCTTTAAGAGAATTTGGAAGCATGGTAGCAAAACATATAGGTAAAAACATAAACATGAATGAAGTATGGAAAGAAATGGGATACACCACCGGTAATGGAAGAGACATGACTTCTGTTATGCATCGAATAGATGGGCCACCTATACATGAACAAACTCTGGGATCAGCAGATGCGATGTTATTAAGATTATTAGATGGTGATGAATGGGTCGGAGGAACAAAACAACCATATGATCCGAGAATACATTTTGTTCTTATAAGAGATGCGTACATAGATGCAAATCCTAATAATAAAGATCTTCATAAATGGTTAGATAATGCTTTAGATACATTCGATGAAGTATATAGTGGTGACAGGCCAGGATTTATAGATGGATACAAATCTCTGAAAAACGCTATTAAACCATGGGGTAAATAAATATTTATCACTTAGGATGATCACAAATTATTAAATATTGGTAAAGGATATAAAATGAACAAAAAGATTTCAGTTATTGGAGCAGGTAATGTTGGTGCAACTACTGCTCAAAGATTATTTGAAAAAAATTATTCTGAAATAGCTCTTATAGATATAGCAGAAGGGATAGCAGAAGGAAAAGCATTAGACATATTACAATCTGGTCCTATATTAGGATTGGATAATTATATATCTGGATCATCAGATTATAATATTACTAAAAATTCAGATATAGTTGTAATAACATCAGGGATAGCAAGAAAACCTGGCATGTCCAGAGATGACTTACTTAAAATTAATATGAATATAGTTTCAGACGTAACACAAAAATCTTTAGAAAAATCACCAGATGCTTTAATTTTAGTTGTAACAAATCCATTAGATGCTATGGCGATGCAAGCATATAAAGTTAGTGGGAAAAAACCTAACGAAGTATTTGGAATGGCAGGAGTATTAGATTCCGCACGATTCACAACATTTATTTCTCAAAGCGAAAATACATCAGTCAATTCAATTTCATCTAATGTATTAGGTGGGCATGGGGATACAATGGTTCCTCTGTTAAACAACAGTTATATAGGTGGTAAAAGTTTATCTGAATCAATCAATAAAGAAACACTCGATCAACTAGTTGAGAGAACTAAAAATGGAGGCGCTGAAATTGTTAACTATCTTAAAACAGGTAGTGCTTTTTACGCTCCATCAGCTTCGATAGTAAAAATGGTTGATGCGATTTCAACAAATTCTAAAATAATATTACCTACTACAGCTTACTTGCAAGGCGAGTACGGTATAAAGGATCTTTATTTTGGAGTACCTGCTAAATTAGGATCTAATGGAATAGAAGAAATAATAGAATATGACCTCTCAGAATACGAGCGAGAAGAATTAAAAAAATCAGCTGAGGCTGTTAATGAAACTGTTAAATCTATGAAAAATCTATAATAGGAGATAATTATGAATAAAAATGAAATGAAAGAAAAACTTGTATCCGGTAAAAATGTTATTGGATTATTTCAAAATGTAATCAATCCAAATATAACTGAAATAATGGGATTGTTAGGTTTTGATTTTGTAATAATAGATGGCGAACACACAACATTCAATCCAAATTTAGCAGAAGAACATTTTAGAGCAGCAGAATTAAGAAACATATCATCTGTTACTAGAATTGGCCAAAATGACCAACAAGTAATTCAAAAATTTCTAGACGCGGGTTCGGAAGGTGTTTTGATGCCATTAATAAACAATATAACTGATGCGACGTCTGTTGTTGATTCAGTCAAATACCCTCCAATAGGAAAAAGAGGATTAGCCAGTGGAAGAGGTTCATCCTACGGAATACCGCAAACTGTTAAAGAACATGTTGATTCTGCTAATGCTGAAACATTGGTTGCTATTCAAATTGAAACTACAGAAGCCATGGAAAATGTAGAAGAAATTTGTTCATTAAATGAAGTTGACGTATTATTTTTTGGCCCTTCAGATATTTCTTCATCTTTTGGGATACATGGGCAAACAAGTGACCCAAAAGTTAGAGATACAATTGCAAAATTAAGTAAAATTGCAATTGCTAGTGGGAAGGCATGTGGTACTATAGCAAGAGATGCTGATGATTTCAAGTTTTATAAGGAAGCAGGCTTTCAGTGGTTTTGTTCAGGAGTTACAAACATGCTACAATCCGGGATGAAAAATTATCTATCAGAATTAAAATAAGGATTTTATAAATGGCAAAAGATCAATCTCAACCTCTATCAAATAATAGCAGACTTCATGCATTTGCAGGACTAGTCTCTTTTCTCAGAGCTCCAGTTTGTCATGATTTAGAGAATTTAAACGCAGATATCGCTGTGATGGGAGCTCCAACAGATGAAGGATCTCCATTTCTACCAGGTTCACGCTTAGGACCCCGATCGATCAGAGAGCATTCTTTAAGATTTGGTGATGATGGTTATTTCGACCATGACTCAGACAAAGTGTTCCTAAAATATGAGCTTAATAACAAACGAATTGTTGATGTGGGTGATGCAAATGTTATTCCCGCTGATGTAGAAGGCACTTTCAAGAATATAACTGACTTGACACGCATGGTGCTAGACTCTGGAGCAATACCAGTGGTATTAGGCGGCGACCATGCAATTACTTTCCCAATCGTTCGTGCTTACAATGAGCCTCTTCATGTAGTCCACTTTGATGCTCATATAGATTACTCTCCTTTCATTCATGGGTATAAATATACGAACTCACATGCTTTTCGTCACATTCACCACATGGATCATGTTAAAAGCCTTACACAAGTTGGAATTCGTAGTATCCGAAACGAAAAAACTCAAGTAGACGACTCTCTCAACGACGGTAACCGCGTAGTTGGTATGAAAGAGTTTGGAGAGATGGGGCCAGATGGGATGACAGGGCTTGTACCAAAAGATGCCCCTGTTTATGTCAGTATAGACATTGATGTACTTGATCTACCGTTGGTTCCAGGATGTGTATCCGCAGAACCTAACGGCATGACTTATGCTGAACTTCGAGATTCGTTGGCTGTATTAGCAAAACACTCGAATATCATTGGATTTGATTTAGTAGAGGTCAACCCACAATTAGATGTAGGAACAGGTATCACCTCATACATGGGTGCCCATACAATAATGGAATTTTTAGGTCAGATCTGTGATCAACCTAGATGGATCGCTAAACGAAATAAATAATTTAATCTCTAAACATTTTTAATTTTTGGGCATAATAGATTGCAACCCCAGTAATAATAACAAGAATAAATCCATTAAAATTCAAAGCAAATTGAGGGCCAGGGGAATTATAAATATCTAATAGTAGCCAAGGTATTTTATTTGCTTTAATAATACTAATTATAAACCCTATTAACATATATCCAAGTGGGCCTGATCCTAAAGCGAAAACCCACGCTCCCATTGCTTTGCCTCTATCATGATTTTCAACAGATTTTTGAGCAATAATTTGATATAAAGAATCGCAACTTGATGCAAATATATTTAAAAATAATATAACGATTATAAATATATAATAATTATTGGCAAACCCCAGGAAGAGAACACACAATCCTAATCCTAAAGCTGCATTTAACAGCCATAAGCCTTTCCGTTGAATATAACCAAATACCACAATAGATGCTAATCCTATAATGCCACCGAATTGTCTCAAAACCATCATGAATCCTAAGTCGTCAGAATTTCCATTTAATACATCTTTTACAAGTACAGGTATAATACTGTTGTGAGAAAATCCAAAAATTTCAGTTACACAAGTTAAAAGAATTACGGATAATAATACTTTATTCGTCTTCAATATATTTAATATTTCAGTAAGTTTTGGTTTTGTTGTTGTTGTTGGAGAAAATTTACTTCTTTTCAAGTTTGGAATTAATAAAATTGATGCAATCAATTGAAATAATCCAGCTAATAAAAAAGGATAAGTAAAGCTTTTTGATATTAATCGACCAGAAAATATTCCAGCAATTGTGCCACCTATTCGATCAGCACCTTTGGTAATTGCTGTTCCATATGATGCATGATCAGGGCCTGTAATATCATATGAATAGGATTGTTGCGCCAGCATAGTTGAAGACCACAAAGATCCACTAATAAATATATAAATCAGGATGATAGGATAATTGTAAATATCTAATGAAATGATCAAAGACATAATGAACATTGATAAAGATCCCAATATCATTATTATCATCATTAAATATTTTCGACTAACTAAATCCGATATGTAGCCTATATAATTAGAAACAAATAAAAAAGGTATAAATCTTATAGCAAATGCAAATGTTAATTTCAATTCTGAATTAGTAAGGTCGTAAATAAGATAACCCACAGTCACATGCTCGCTCCAGGTACCTATAGCAAAAACTAAAACTGCAAACCAAAGCCTTGTAAAATCTTTGGTTATAAATGCAAAAGAATTAGGTTTTATTTTATTTTTTCCATTTTTCATGGGTTAGTTGTTAATTGTTTGAGTAAGTCCTTGTCCAAACTTTGATGAATTGTCTAAAACATTAAAAAAGTTAAAAACCTCATAACTTATCATAGATATTAACTCTGTTCCATTTAATTCTAAAACATTATCTTTGCTTGATGATTTTTCTGTGTTTGAAAGTGAAGTCATAACAGTTAAAGCATATTTTGTATTATTCAAATAAATAATAGCCGTTTCACATCTAACACCAGGCATACCTCCAGTTTTGCCAGCAATTTTAATATGTTCAGGTAACAATTGTGAAATAGGAGTGCTTTTATTAAGAGCTAGTATTTCTAAAGTTTTATTAGAAACTTCTGGCGATATAGCACTGGAAGAATCAAGCATTTCCATTATAAAGTTCATTTCCTTTACAGAAGATAGATTTTCTTTACCAGAGTTAATTGCGTCATAATCTTGCATTTTTCGGTTTAATCTCATATTTTTGAATTCATAATCTTCTAGCATTTGGTTTATTTCTTCCATATTTGCTAAATCAATACATAAATTAGTAGCAGTATTATCAGATAAATTTATCATTAGAATAGCAAGGTTTTCTATCGATAAATTAATAGTGCCTTGCATTTTATGAATTATTCCACTACCTCTAGATTTCATGTCATCAGTTATGGTAATAATTCGAGATAAATCTAAATTGTTATTTTGAGATTCTTGTATTAGTTTTAACAATATCGGAATCTTAATACTAGATGCAGTTGGAAAAATCAAATCATCATTTAATCCATAATGCCATCCGGAATTCAGATCTTTTATAGAAATGCCAGCAAGGCCATTAAAATTTGTTATTAATTCTTCAATTTTTATTGTTAGTTTATTTAAATAAATTTTTTCATTAATACTTGTTGACATATGTATCTCCTAAAATTCTAGTACTTTAAAAGTATCTTTAAAAAAGCAAACAATTACTAGTTAAATAACAAATGAAATCTAAACTTAACGTATAAAAGATAGTATATAATTAAAAATGAAAATGTATAAATTAATAAACATAAATAATAACTGTTGTTGTCCATGCACATAATGGGGTTTTTTTTATAATTTATTAAAACCCCAATAAGAATATTGGGGTTTTTTTTTGGGGAAATAAAAATGAATAAAATAAATATCAATGAAATAAATAATCCTATGAAATGGAATAAGTACATATCAGCAATGAAGGAAAACCAAGATAATTTAAAAAGAATTTCAAATAAAGTACTATCAGATATTAATTTGAAGAATAAAGTAACTGAATTAAATCAAAAATTAGAAAACAGTAATATCATGATCTTAACTGAAGATTTTTGCCCAGATTCATTGTTTAATTTACCTGTTTTTATATTAATAGCCGAATTAATTCCATCCATAGAGTTAAATATTTTCAAGAGATCTGAGAATGATTATCTGAACAAAGAATTTATTTCTATATTTCTAATGGATTAGACAGAATCCCAGCAGTATTAATTTTAAACAAAGACAACCAAATAAAGTATAAATGGCAAGAAAAACCTGCAAAAGCTTATAAAGCACAGGAAGAAATATTAAATAAAATTAAAAATGTGAAAGGAATAAGCAAGTCTGATATTAAAAAGAAGTATTATTATGAATCAGAAATACAATACGAAAATAATTTATGGATTGAAACCATAAATGAAATTCACAAATTATAATATTATTCGTCTCTAACTTTTGCATCTACCACAAGGCCTCTGCCTAGATCATACAAATCCCACGGTTGAAAGCTTTCGACAAATTCTCTACCTTCGTCTATAGATTCAAGTCCTTTAACAGAGCGCCCGGGATCATATCCAAAAGTTTTTGCCCAAGCATCATATCCATTTTTAGTTTTTCGTACACCGCCAATCTCTTCCCGATTCTCATCATCAGAAAGAATTAGTTTTATACCTTTTGTCCAATTTACCCAATATAATTCCAAAAAATTTACCATCATTGAATTATTATTAATATTAATTATAATATTAATATTTTAACAATTAAATTTAAAGTTACTTTTATGTCAATTAAAGAAATCATCACATACCCATTAGAAGATTTATTAAAAATCATCAAAAATAAAACTATATCTGTTGAAGAATTAGTAAATGTTCACATAAAACAAATTCAAAATGTAAATGATTCATTGAATGCCGTAGTACAAGAATCATTTAATACAGCAATAACCCAAGCTAAAAGTATGGACAATGATTTTAATAATCATAAATCTTTACCATTGTTTGGTATCCCTTTCACATTAAAAGATTCATTTGATACTAAAAACCTAATTAGCACCTGGGGTACAGAGGGAAGAAAAAATTTCAAGCCTAAAGAAAATTCTTCGGTAGCTGAAAGATTGATAAATGCAGGCGCAATTTTACTAGGTAAAACTAATACCCCTGAATTCACTATGGGTGGTGAAACAGATAATGTTGTATACGGAAGAACTAACAATCCTTATGATTTAAAAATAACTCCTGGGGGAAGTAGCGGTGGAGCTGCAGCAATAATTGCTTCATGTGGTTCCGTGTTCGACGTAGGAACGGACACAGGAGGAAGTATACGAATGCCGGCACATCATTGTGGTATTGCTGGATTAAAACCAACGTTTGGGAGAGTTCCAAGAACTGGGCATGCTATTTCTTTTGATGCAGGGCCTAGTGATCTTTTAACATCTATTGGTCCTTTGGCACGATATGTTGATGATTTAATTCCTTTAATAAATATAATTTCTGGACCTGACAATGTTGATCCAACAGTATTATTAAACAAAATATCTGACCCATCCTTAATTAATACTAAAGATCTGAGAATAGGTTATTATCATTCGACAGATTCTATCTCCGCTGATGAAGACACAATAAAAGTAATTAAAAATGTATGTGACGCTTTAAACTCAAAAGTGAAATCTATATCTGAAATTAATACTGACATTATTAGTAAAGGCGATAGCATAGCAGGCAATATTGCAAATTATGACAAAAGAAATTATCTTAAACAATTACTTGAAAAATCAAACACTAATACTCCTCATAAATGGACAAAAGCAAGATTTAATATTGCAAAAGAATATGATAATAAAACAGCAATTGAAATGTCGGAATTAATTCAAGATTTAAATAATTATCAAAGCGAATCGTTGTCTTATTTTAATGATTATGATGTTTTGATCGCACCAGTACTTCATAAATCTGGATTCCCACACGGAGAAATAATGGATGCTAGAGAGGGAGATTGGAATTATGTTACAAAAGGTACTTTCTTAAGAGCATATAATGTGACTGGGTGGCCAATTCTAACTTTAAGGTGCGGAACAAGCTCAAAAGGATATCCTATTGGATTACAAATAATTACAGCACCTTCTAATGATCATGTAGCTTTAAGGGTAGGACAATTATTAGAAAAAGAATTAGGTGGATGGATTCCTCCTAAAGATAGTTTCAAATAGTCAAGGGAATTCCTAATCCTTCTATAAATTGAGTATTTGGTATTTTAGATAATTCTTTGGTGGGTAATTTTAATTTTTGCGATCTACTCCCCCCACCTATAATTATATAATCTAAATCCAAGATATTTTGATCTATATAAATATCAAGATCCTCAGGTAAAGCTACAACAGTTACTCCGCCAATCATCATATTTGTTAATGATTTAGTCTGATCTGCAGATGCAAAAGACAAGCGTTTTACACCCATCAATTTTCTTACAGTCTTATTAACATCCAATTTGTATTTAGCAGTGACAATACAGGCACTATATTTATACGGTTCTTTTTTTGATGCAACAATTATTGTGTTACCTGAATTTTCTTTTGGAATATTATAATTTTCGCAAAAAGCATCAGTATCAGCAAAATCAGGATCACATGGCATTAATTCATGATCAATTTTATAGTTGCTTAAAAAAGAAGAGATTGTATTTTCTATCATAATTATTCACTTTTTTGGTTCTCAGAATCTAATGTTTCAACATCTTTTGATGTGATTGATTTTCTATTAAATGACTTAGGGGCAATAATTCCGCCAGACAACACCATAGTCATAGCTTCTTGAACCGAAAGATCAGTGTCTTGAACTTCTGTATAAGGAACCATCACTACAAATCCAGAATTGGGTGTAGGAGCTGTAGGGATATAAATTGTTGCCATAGTATGTGTGTTAGAAATATCTATAATCGAAGTTAGAAATCCTATGCACCATATTCCTTTCCTAGGGTGTTCAATCATAACAACTCTTTTAAATCCAGTGGAAGAATCTTTTGATCCTGCTAATGATTCAATCAATCTTCTAGCTGAAGAATATAAAGAGCCAACAACTGGCATTCTCATTACAAAATTTTGAATTACATCACCAATTTTTTGGCCAAAGTATCTGGTACTTAATAATCCCACTGAATAAACAACAATTAGTAATACTAATGCGCCTAATCCAAATATTCTTTTACCTCCGAAAAACAATGATACATATGGAGCTAAAACACCGTCAATAATATCTACTAAAAAAACAACAATTGTATAGGTTACAATAAGAGGAATCATAATCAAGAATCCGGTTAAAATCATTCTTGACACATGTTGATATGTTAAATTACCAAGGAATTTCCAATTTGATTTTTTTCCTACTGGCAAAAATATATTCAACAATGAAGCAATGAAAAAAGAAAATAAATTGAAAATAAAATTCTTTGTATTGATAAAAGGTTTTTTAAACATATTTATTTATTACCCATTGTAATGGAATTAGTCATTCCAATTGAAATGTTGTAAATTTTATTTTGTATATATTCATCATATGAATTTTCTGAAGATTTAACAATCTTTGCTTCTGAGAAATATAAAGAAGTAAGTTGTTCTGTTTTGCACTTATTAATCACACTAAATAATTCATTCGCTGATATTTTCGAACTTTTACCATATAATTTGAGTCCGTAATTAATAAAGGAACGCCACCCATAATTTGCTAATAAACCTGTTGATACGACTCCGGGATGAGTAGCGTTGACTAAGATATCATTTTTCTTGAAAAGTTCTGCTAATTGATAAGTCATACAAAGATTTGCTAATTTTGATTCTCTATATAATTGCATTCTAGATAATGATTGATATTCATTAGATTCGTATATTTCAAAATTTCCCTTGGCTTGATAATGGGCGATAGAATTTATATTTAATATCAATGCATTTTTAACAAATGCATTGATATTAAATATTTGAGTTGACAATAAAAATGGTGCTAAATGATTTAACGCGAAAGTTATTTCTACACCTTGTTTAGATATTCCATTTTTAACCGGAAACATTCCTGCATTATTAATTAAAGTATTAATTTTAATATGATTATTTTTTATAACATTAATAATATGTACAATTTCATTTTGATCAGATAAATCGCATATCAAATAAGAGATTTTAGTTGAGGGATATTTTATTAATAATTCATCTAAAATAGGTTTAGTTTTACTTTCATTTCTATTGATGACTAAAATGTTTTGGTAATCTTTAGCAATTAAATCAAGAAGATCAAGTCCTATTCCAGAGGAGGCTCCAGTTACAATAGTTACCGATAGATTGGATAGTACATCAATATTATCAGATACTTTCATGCAATTTCCTTATTTAATTATATATAAACTTGTTCTATAATCATTAAACTATTAATTAAATTATAAGTTAAATAGCAATGGAATACACAAATAATTCGATCTTGATAGAATCAAATGACCTTTTTGACAAATTAGGTAATGAAAATTTAATTATTATAGATTGTGATATCAATTCACTCTATCAAAGAGCTCATATCAAAGATTCAATATCTTTGCCAGTCCATCACTATATAAAACAAAAAGGGTATGAAGAGAATGCAATTGATTACCCTCATATAATGAACAAAATTGAATTTACAAATTTGATTAATTCATTAAATATCAATTCAAAGTCTGAAATTATCGCTTATGATAATTCTGCAAGTTTATACGCAAGCAGATTTTGGTGGGCACTTAATTATTTTGGGCTTACAAATGTAAAGGTTTTAAATGGAGGCTGGAAAAATTGGATAGCAAATCAACTTCCGATTGAATCAGGTTTTAACTATGCTTTTAATACTGATGAAAATAGAAATAAAACAACTAATACTGATATAGATATAGTTGAAAATAAAAATATCATATGTAATTTAAATGATATGCAGAACTCTATTAATGACCCTAATACAATAATTTTCGACACTAGAAATATATCAGAATTCAATGGTACAAATTCAAGAGGTAATTCTAATATAGGGCATATCCCTGGAGCAATTAATATAGAATGGCTAGAATTCGTTGACAACAACAAAAATAATAAATTCAAATCTCAAATTGATATCCAAAAAATATTGAACGATAAAAATATAACTCCTGAAAAACAAATTAATACTTACTGACAGGGAGGTATACGTGCGGCGCATGTATTTTTTGTTTTAAAATTACTCGATTATTCTAATGTTAGCGTATACGATGCCTCGATGGGTGAATATGCTAACAGAAATGATACCGAACTAATAATTTAGGCAACAGAATATATTTCTAATTAAATTTCCTTACTATTAATAACAGTGAAGGAACAATCAATATAGATGCGAGCATAGCAAAAGTAATCATAAATGCAGACAAAATCCCATATGTTGCAAATAATGGCATCGGGGCAAAAGAAAGAATAGTAAATCCAGCAATACTTGATGAACCTGCTCCTAATAAAGCTAATCCTGTGCCTCTCATAGATACTTTGATTGCTTCTTTATCATTTTTTTGAATTTTCAATTCTTGTTTAAATCTTTCTGTCATATGAATAGAAAAATCTAATCCCACACCTATTGAAACAGCACCTATAGTAGCAGTTACAAAATTTAACCCAAAACCAAAAAAATACATGATCGCATACAACCAAACTACAATGAGTAGCAATGGGAATACTGTAACTAAAGAATAAAACACACTTCGAGTAGTGACAAGTAATAGTATTAATGCGCCAATAGCAGCAACTGGAATTGATTGTCTTAAAGAATCTGTAGCAGCTGAAGTTTGAGCTTCTCTAACAAATGGCGAGCCAGTAATACCGTAATCAATTAATATTTCGTTTTCTAAATATTGAAATATTTCAATATCTTTATTTAATTGTTCATAAGCACCCACAATAGTCTCAAAATTACCTGTCCCAGGAATACCAACTTGTTGCCTCATGAAAAATATGTTTTTATCCTCATCATATCTCAGAAAATTACTAACAATATTAGGTGCAAGAATGAATTCAGATTCATTCTTAGGTATTCCAATAATAGGGGCTAATTTAAAAAGAGATTCTAATTGCCTTGAATTATCGAATATTAAATCATTGTCTAAATCAGTTATTTTTTCGCCTGTACTTTTTTCATGTGACGAATAAATATTTAAGGCAAATTCATTGTCAAGAATATTTTTCATTAGATCAAATATTGTAAATTCATAATATTGTATAGATCCATCACTTCGTTTCCCTACATATTTATTTTGATCTAGTTTTGTTGTGAAATCATTAAGTGTATTAATGAAGCTTTGCGAATAAAGATTTCCTTCAAAATATATTTCGGCAGGTTCTCCAGCAGATTCTGTATAATATTCATCAAGTTTGTCTAATCCTATAACAAATTCAGAGTTAGGATCGAAAAAATCTTTCACATCAAAAGTTGGTTCTAATTTCAGTGCATAATAGCCTGCGAAAATCGTTATAAATACAGTTGATAAAACAACAGTATATTTAAAGTTAGTTATATTAGACAGAAAAGAAACAATATCAATATTAGAAAATAATTTTATTGCTTTATTATTAGAAGGCTTATTATGTTTAATAGGTAATATTCTTATGTTCCCAAATTTTCGAAGAAGAGACAAAGGTAATATTAAAAATAGTAAAACATAAGCAAATAAAACAAGTCCTCCTAACCCAGGATCAAATGCAACAGATAAAATAACAGACGTTCCAGCAATACTTGCAGCAAGTGCTCCAAATAATATTTTCAAATATATATTGATGTATTCATTTTTTTGCTTGTATTTAATTAATAATTGATCAATCTTCATATAAGAAACCGGAGCTATTATTCCAAGTAATAAGAATGATGATACAGTTGCTATAGCTGCTGCAAAACCAAAATGGATTAAAGCTTCAATCCCCGTAACTGTATTAGATAAGAAAGCTAAACTATCACTCATCACAGCCAATATTAATGCTCCTGATACCGCAGTAAGACCCACAGACAAAGCTTTGCTTACATTTGTACCAAATTCTTGTTTTGATTCTTGATATCTTCTGATTGCATGAATTGCAAAATCAACTCCTAGTGATACCATAGAAATTGGAACAATAAAATCAACTATTAATCCTCCTTTAAGCCCTAAGATACTACTTAACCCCTTAAGCCATATTATTAAAGCAGCTATTCCAAAACCTATTACTGCTACAGTGTAGTAAGATCTTAAGCTAAATCCCGCAACTAATATTGCAGCTATTACAGTAAGTACAAGGTATGTCCCTGATACTCCTCCTTGTTCCTCGGAATACAAATTAACATCTACTGCTATAGGCCATAGGTTATAATTCAATTCATTACCTGACAAGATTTTAACAATTTGTCTTCCTACACGTTCTTTATCTATAGTTATTGGATCTGCGCCTAGTCCATAATTAACTTTGCCACCTCCCAATTTTTCATTGTCAGTTATTACAGTAACAATGATGGCATTAGATGACCATTCTTTATATTTACCAAATTCATTTTCCACTTCAGTGAAATTTGTATATTTGGTATCTCTTGGTAATGATTCCAAAACAGAATTAGAATCGGAAAATTTTATCAATTGTGAAATAGCAAATTTTAATTGATCATAACTAGCATCTCTGATTCCGCCTGGTATCATCATATTTTGTTTGAGAAAATTGTCAGACAAATTTACTAGGGTTGATATTCCAGTTATTTCAATTTCATAAGATAAATCAAAATATTTATACAACAATGTTTTTTCTTCTAATCCAGCGAGTACGGATAATTGACCAGAATTATCTATTTTAATTAACTTTTCTTGATTATCTAATATTTCTATGAAAGATTCTGGAATTAAAATGTCATCAGTTTTTGATTCTAATATAGCACTAGTAACATGATAAGGTGATTGGAAATTTTCAGTAATTTTTTCATTTAGATCAAATACTTTTCCGCCTGTATTAAAACTGACTTCGTCAACTGTATTATCGGATGATGAAACATAAGAGAAAATCCCTGTCAAAATCAAAGTGAAGAAAATCAAGATAATAGGCTTATTAGATAAGAATCTAGTTATTATGTTATCCATCTAAAACAATGTTCTATTTATTTAATAATGTGCCTCAGGGAAACAATATTATAATATTATGTAGAAAATGTGAAGTTGGATATTTTAATTTAGAATTCCCATATGTTGATTTGGATTATCAAAAAATTTAACAAAGAAATATTTAGTTAATTTAGGATTGATTTTGTTTTTTCTAACAAATTCCAATTCATACCCACATTTTTCATAAAAAACAGGTGCTTGGAATTCGCTTGTGGACAAGTTTATATTGTTATATCCTTCATTCTCAAATTTGTCTTCCAAAAATCTCAATAATTTTTCTCCATAACCTTTTCCTCTATGGGTTCGATCTACCACTATATTTTCAACATAAACTTCAGAAAATACTGTGTAGCCTGATAATACTCCTACAATTTGATTGTCAGAACTAATGGTGATAGAAAATTCGAAATATTTATCAGAAATACCATTTGATTGTTCATATTCTTCGTGTACCTGATTAAGAAATTTTTCAATTTTTGAGCTAATACTGCCCTTAAGAAATTCAATCATAGTAATAATTTTTTACAATCTAGATAAAATATCCAAAACAGAAGATTCAACTGTGTCAATTTTTCTCCAATCTTGATATTTATTCTTTAATTTGGTTGATAAATCTTTTACCAAATTTTCATCTTTTTTATTAGAAAAGGATTTCAATTTGATACTTTCAATAATTATTTCATCAACAAAGGTTTTTGAATCTACCATATCTTTATAATTACCAATAGGACCATGTCCGCCTACAAATATACTCGGTTTTACATTTATTATTCCGTTTGCTGTATCTAGCCAATCAGTTGGATAACTATCGCCAAAAAATGGTATCCCTTTATTCTGCGTAACATCTCCTGTGAATAATATATTTTCATTTACTAAGTGAATGAAAATATCACCACTAGTATGGGCTTTACCAAAATATTTTAGAATAATTTGCTTATCTTCAAAATGTAAATTCATCTGATTACTAAATGTCAAATTTGGTGGTGTGATATTTACAAGTTGAGCTTCCTTAGACCAAGGATCATTAGCATTAAGAATTTTTTCTTTCCATTTATTATTCCAATTTTCATCTGTCATTTCTTTATAACAATTCTCATGACCTATGATTATAGTGTCAATAAATTCTTCATTACCCCAACTATGATCCCAATGTGAATGAGTATCTATCAGGTACTTTATTGGTTTGTTGGAAATACTTTTAACATCTTTAATCAAATCTCTTGCATGACTAGGGACTCTCAAAGAATCAATTACCAAAATCTCTGAATTGCCAACAATAATTCCAGAGTTAGTTAATCCTTCAACTATTCTTGCGTATATTCCATTGTCTAGTTCTATTATTTCAGCCATTAATTTTGATTATATCACCAATATTGCAGCTTTTTACAGTATGCTATTTATTGATAAGAAGTTGTTATATTTAGTTTGCAAACTACAACCATGCTGCCCCACGTACGCCGCTAGAATCTCCATGTTTTGCTTTAACAAGTTTTGTAGATACGGAATCAGAAATCACATATTCATTTAATAAATGAGGTACATTGTCATAAATTCTGTCAATATTTGACAGTCCGCCTCCCAATACAATTATTTCAGGATCAAGTACATTGATTACCATAGATAAGCTTTTAGCTAATCTTATTTCATATAAATTTAAAGCCTTTAGTGCAAGGTCATTGTTTTTCAGAGATAAATCAACTATCTCTTCGACTGACAAATGTATATTAGAAAGTTTAAAATATGATTTTCGCAACCCAGCTCCTGATAAAAATGTTTCAATGCATCCTAATAAACCACAGTAACAATGTTGTCCTGAAATTTCTAAGTCATTGGACCAAGGTAATATATTATGTCCCCATTCGCCTGTAGCCGAATTGATTCCTTGTACTAAATCACCATTAATAATTATTCCACCTCCAACACCAGTTCCTAAAATTGCAGCAAATAATGAATTTGTATTTTTAGCGGCTCCATCAACATATTCTGATAGAGCAAAGCAATTTGCGTCATTTTCAACTTTTATTTTTCTATTTATAATTTTTTCTAAGTCTTTTATTAAAGGCTTTCCAATCAAATAAGTACTATTCGCATATTCAATCAAATTTGAATTTTGTGAAATTTTACCAGGTATTCCAATCCCAACAGACGAGTAATAGTCACCAGTTTTTTCGAATTCGAAAATCAAATTTGAAATAGATGTCAAAGTATTAGGATAGTCATTTATAGGGGTTTTAATTCTTTTCCTTAATAATTCTTTCCCTGACAAGTCTAAAAGAATTATTTCAATTTTTGTTCCCCCGAGATCAATTCCGATCATACAATTAGTTTCTTTCATATTCTTATTTATTAAATAAATTTAAGAATGGATAAACAATAAAAAAATTATAATTTATTTTAAATATTTTTGTTTTAAAAATCCTGTATGAGATTTCATAAATACTAAAAAGTACATAACACCTACGCCAGTTATTTGGAGATTCACATTTCTTGTAGAAATCAATAGAATTATATAGCCGCCAGGGATACATAATGTAGATGAATATTTAAAAAATTTTGAAAGATAAGAAATAGATAATCCAATAAAAACAGCAGCAAATCCTGCAACATTAAAAATAGCTAATGTTATGCCTCCTAATGTGGCAAATCCATCGCCTCCCTTAAGTCTTATGAAAATTGATTTCCAATGCCCAACAATAGTACTCATTGCTAATACTAGTACGATAGAACTATCAAAACCTAAAGCTCTAGCCACAACAATAGTGCCTGATCCTTTTGCGAAATCTCCTGTGAAAGCTAATACTGCGGGCTTTATACCTACAGTTTTAAGAACATTCGCTGATCCAGATTTTTTATTCCCTTTAATAAATAAATTTTGCTTGTATTTTAAACCAATGATATATGAAAAAGGAATAGCGCCTATAAAATAGCTAATCAAAATTGCTGTGGATAGTTTTAACATAAATCACTTCATTACATATACATAGATACAACGCATCTTATATCATGTATATATAAAAAGAAATGTAAATCCATCTTAAACAAATTATTGTAAATTTTTATAATTAGGGGCAATTTGAATTTTATCTATAAAAATATACAAAAATTAAGATCAATATTAGCATTGGTTTATGGGTGTTGGTTTATATATATAGGCATAAGTCACCTTATTGATCCAGAATGGTTTAAGCCAATAGTACCTTCTATATTAAGGTATTCAATGTTTTGGGTATATTTTAGTGGGATTTGTGAAATCTTTTTGGGAATATTAGTAATATTTAAAAAATCAAGAAAATTTGCAAGTATAGGTTTTGTAATAATGATTGTCTTAATTTATTGGGCAAACATAAATATGTGGATTAATGATATAGCTATTAATGGTAACAAATTATCTGATGAAGCGCATATTATAAGAGGAATCATTCAAGCATTACTAATTTTACTAGTATTATGGATAGGTAAAATCAAACCATTTAACAAATAATTTCAGTTATATTAAATATCGATTTAGCAATCAAATTTTATGTAATCAAATAATTTTTCAAGAGATAATCAGTCAGAGTAAGGATTTTCTCAGATAACAACTCTTTATGCATGGCTAAAAGATTATCCATTTACAATCCCAAAATTATGAATAAAAATATGAATTATTAAGTAATGGAAGATTATTTCATTAGTGAAGGGATTGAACCGGGTGAGGCTCGAACTCACGACATCAACATTAAAAGTGTTGCGCTCTACCAACTGAGCTACCGGTCCAAAATAATTTAACGAAATATATTTTACAACTTTAGTTTGCAGATTGTTACTAATTTTATTATATTAATATAATAAAATTAAATTGATTTTCAAAAAATTAAATAAAATGAACAACGCAAAAATCTTGACACTTATTATTTTTACTGTTTTTCTAATCTCTTGTTCTAGTTCACCAGATGTGATGGATACAGCAATTGATCAACAAAAACAATTAGACAAAACTCACAAAGAAGCAGTAACTAAACCTCAACCTGACACATCTTCCAAAGTTAAAAATACAGAATCACCAAAACCAAAACCAGCCGAAACTGTCAAAGCTAAAAATACAGAATCATCAAAACCAAAACCAGCCGAAACTGTCAAAGCTAAAAATACAGAATCATCAAAACCAAAACCAGCCGAAACTGTCAAAGCTAAAAATACAACGACAGATCAATCGAACCAAGATAAATTAATGATTGAAATAATTTCTAAGATTAAACAAGCTTCAATGGAAGGTAATCTTCAACAACTAGATCCCTCAAAATTATGTTCAGCAATGCCCGAAAATACACAATATATGTGTGAACAGAAAGTAAAGATGGATATACAGTCTGAAATGTCAAAAACTACAAGTAATTCATATTCACAAGGCAATAAAAATCAACATATAAAACCAGACCTTAATTCTAAAGACCCATGTGCATCTGTGCCTAAA
>Ga0209402_10000817_pt1 | contig 35825 bp, 38 predicted proteins | sample ArcticOcean_MG_C_3_FD_187437 | JGI IMG/M metagenome (GOLD analysis project Ga0209402, IMG submission 187437) | Marine microbial communities from western Arctic Ocean - ArcticOcean_MG_CB8_126 (SPAdes) (version 2) | ecosystem: Environmental > Aquatic > Marine > Oceanic | place: Arctic Ocean... | reverse complement strand
AGAACAGGGCAGCAGAGGCGGCCAGGGCAGCAGCAGCAGCAGCAGCAGCAGCAGCAGCAGCGAATACTGCACCACCATTTGTATCAGAACCTACACCACCTTATGTACCGCCATTTACTCCACCAGCATTTACTGAACCAGCACCGCCATTTACACCTCCAGCGCCGCCATTTACTCCACCAGTTACTCCACCACCTCCAGCATTTACACCTCCAGCATTTACTCCACCAGAGTTTGGAAACAACTTTGAGATCGAATCAGCTCAAGATCGTTTAGGCTTCGATCCGTTTGGAGGGGGAGCCAGAGGCGCTGAGTTGGGCGCAGCAGCAGCACAAGCAGGACTCAGCACTGAACCTCAGTATGATTTCAGGATGCCCATAGGAGAAACAGAATCAGGAACACAAGGCTTCAATCCGTTTAGAAAGGCAGCAGAATCTGGGGGAGCAATGTTTTTACCATCACCCGGTGCCGGCTTTACGAAGAAGCCAGGTGGGGCAGGGATGCCCGGAATAGACATTGATAGACCTGACGGGTATTCGTCAACTGTCGGCATCGAAGAGATACAACGAGCTGGAGATGCGACACGGCAACTACTGGGGCAATCTGGACCCGGAACCCCGGGCTATGAAAGAGTGACGCCGGGAGCCATTGGAGGCACCTCAGTCGTAGGGCCGGGCAGGATCTCAACAACAACTGGACGAATAGGACAACCGACTGCGTCAACTGTCAGTGGAGTAACCCCCTCTGGGGTGGCCGCAACCACAGTAGGCAACCAACAGCCGTTCTCTCTGTACGATGAGGGAACAGTCAATGCCGGACCCAGCCTAGCTGTAACGCCCAGCAGTGTTACAGCCGACACGATGAGGGGAACGGGAACACTTACTTATGACGATATTGCTGACATACCACAAGTCGGCTCGGCTACTAATATTGCAATCGATCCGGTCACGGGACAGCCAACACAAGCCCTAAGCGCCGTACAGCCTCTGGGCGTTGGCCCACAGGCCAGAGTTATAGTTGACCCAATCACAGGGGCCACTACCCAAGGAGTAGGAGCGATTACCCCGGGAGCGATAGCTGGCCCACAAGGTGTCGGTGTCGATCCCTTTACAGCTGCAACCACTCAGGCAGTAGGGGCCGTCAGTCCAACATCCTTCGGAGGGGCATCGTATTTAGGAAGCGACCTTGCTCCCTACATGAACCAGCTAGGAGTTGATGCTCAGGTGGAATCTGCCGGACTTGACTATGCTCGAGCTCAAAATGAAGAACAAGCCAGGAGGGCTGGTTCTCATGCTTGGGGTACTCGAGGAGATATTCCTCGGGCCGAGCAAGAGACGGCGATGCTCGCCAGAATCGCAGACATTCGCAGACAAGGTTTTACTCAAGCTGCCGACAGACTCGAATCGGATCTACAACGCCAGCAAGCTGCCGGGATGCAGAGTCAACAGCTCGGGATGCAAGCAGGACTGGCTGGACAACAACTGGAAGCTCAAAGACGAGAATCGGATGCTGCTAGGTCGCAAAGCGCAATGGCCCAGGGACAGCAGTTAGGAACTCAAGCTGCGTTGCAGACTCAACAACTGGCTCAAGCTGGTGGTATTCGAGGAGCCGAGCTCGGAGTGCAGACCGCGTTAGCCGGACAGCAGCTCGAAGCACAGAGACGAGAATCGGATGCCGCTAGAGCCCAACAAGCAGGATTATCTGGACAACAACTGGGAACTCAGGCCGCCCTTGAGCAGCAAGCACTCGACCAGCAATTCGGGATGCAGACGCAGCAACTAGGAGCACAGACTGGCATGGCTGCTCGCCAGCTCGAAGCACAACGCCGAGAATCTGACGCATCGAGAGCCCAACAAGCTGCACTCGCCGGACAGCAACTTGGAGCCCAGACCGGAATGCAAACTCAACAGCTCCAGCAACAGGCTCAACAGCAAAATGCTCAGAACTATTTGGCTTCTGCCCAGGCCAACCAACAAGCAGCCCTGGAAGTGGGGGGACAGGCTCGGCAGCTAGAGACTTCGAGGCAAGTTGAGCAAGCGCGTTTAGGACTCCAGGCACAGCAACAAACTCAGCAGTTAGGGGTGCAAGCTGGAATGCAAACTCAACAACTCGACCAACAGAGACGAATGCAGAACGCTAACAATCAACTGACGGCTGCCCAGACGGAGTTCGATGCAACATTGCAGACTCAGGATCGGCAAGCTCAAATCGATGCCCAGAGACGTTTGCGTGACGCAGAACTACAAGTCCAAACGGGGATGCAAACTCAACAGTTACAGTCTCAAGCCGGAAGACAGACTCAGCAACTCCAGTCTCAGGTCGGGATACAGAATGCTCAGAATGCTATCCAGGTGGCCCAAGCGAATCAGCAAGCAGCTCAACAGACGAATGATCGTCAAGCTCAAATCGATGCACAACGCCAACTGCGTGACGCAGAGCTCGGGCTCGATGCAGCTGTGCGCAACCAGGGTACATCTCTACAGGCCGCCGGTATGGGGCTGGACGCCCAGGGAATGTTCAGGCAGCAACAGATGGGTGCAGCCGGACAGTTGGCCGATCTCGGTGGTATGAGGCAAGGTGCAACCTTCGGAGCAGCTGGACAGTTAGCCGGGATGGGGGCAGCACAAGACCAAGCGCAACGAGCACAGCAAGCGTATGGTTATGATCAGTGGCTGCGTGGCATCGAAGGTGGAGCAGAGCAGTTAGCGATGTTGCAGTCCATGCAACCGGGTGGTCAGCAGTATACTTACGGCAGGAAGCCGTCTATGGCCGGCCAGATCGCTGGTGGATTACTGCAGGGTGTCGGTGCGGTGACCGGCCTCAGAAACGCATTTCAGTAGGAGAGAGACATGGCATACACAAATCCACAGCAATGGCTGGACCTACTTCGGAGTAGACCGGGGACTCGGATGACCGACTTAGGGGTGGGCTCCAACGTCCTGGATGCGACCGGTCCATTCCTGAATCGACAGAGTGCTAGTCCACAAAGCGACTGGCGCTCGATGATGAATGAAGGCGATACTAGACGGCAGCAATCTGCCGCTTACGGAACTCCGTCAGCTATCTCCGGCATGAATCCCGGGACATCACAACCACAAACGAATATCGGCCAGAGTGTAGCTGAGCTTCTGGCTCAAACTCCTGGGTCAAAGATTAACGAGATTGGTACATCGACAGGCGATGGCACTGAAAATGGGACTCAAGATCCGCAAGGCTTTCTCGGGCAGATCGGTTCGTACCTGAGTCGAGAGAATACTCCGGAGCTGTTACTTGCAGCTGGTGGTGCAATGTCTCAGGCGGCATCACAACCCGGGTCAAGTTTCTTAGGATCACTCGGGGCCGGCACAGCTGCCGGTGTAGCACAGCGAGGCCAGCAACGGACACTGGAAGCGGCTAGAGCTGAGGCAGCAGCCGAGCAAGCTGCAGCCCTCGCAGAAACGGATTCAGAAGTTGAGTCGTTAGCAAGGCGACAAGCTATCGCAGGAAATTTGATCGCTGATATGCCGGATCTTACGGAAGAGAAAAGAGAAGAGTTAATGGGCTATGCAGATAGTCCTCAGACACTCAAGATGCTCGAAGAGCTGGTTAACCCTGGCAAGACGGACGAGGAACTAGAACGAGATCAGTTTGATTGGTATGCAGGACTTGATCCGAACAAACAAGCATTGTGGAAATCCTTTAAATCGCCGGCCAGCACTACATTCCACCTTGGAGATGAAGGCCCGGCTCCACAAGACCCGGCAATCGAAGGAATGAACGCCTGGATTTCAGAGATCTACAACGGCCGGGGGACCATATACAACGAGCTGCTACCATCTCTGGACAACGTGGATCAGACCCTTGGAATTGTAAACGATGATGATTTTGCAAAAATAGCTGGATTCCTGAGAGGCAACCCCTTTTCTGATGCTGCTGTTCGGTGGGCTGGCGATTCCCGATTGTTAGCGATTATGGGAACATTTGAAAGGTTAGGTAGTGACCGGGCTCTAGCAATTCTACGAAACTTCACTGGAGCCAAGTCAGACTTTGAGTTCCGGGTGTCAGAAAAGATGGCCGCTAAGGATCGATCAATGAGCGAGGAAGAGCTCAGGGCAATGCTGGAGCTGATGAGAAAAGCCTACATCCAAGACGCGGTCAGGTGGGCTGGCAACATGGTTCAAGTAGGTGGACAAACTAAGGTGGAAGGACAGTACGCTGCTGTGCAAGCAAGTTTCATGGAGGACGCCCAAAGTATCTTAAATCAGTACGGCGAAGAAGAACGCTTATGGCGTAATTCTACTGACCCGTGGGGGTTGAATAAAAATGAAGAGGAGCAGCGATAATGGATAAACTACATGAACTATATGAATCTGTGAAACTGCGATTCCCCGAGAGATATGGGAACTTGGAAGGTGAGGCATTAGGAAAAGCGATCTGGGAAGACTTTTACGCACCCGGTGCCACTGGCTTTAAAGACAGTAATGGCGACAGGCACGGCCTTGCCGAGGGCGGAACGACATTTACAACATTTTCCGAGCTCAAAGAAGCTCTGGCTAATCGGGACTCGGAAGACCCGGAGACTAAGTCGAGGACTTCTGACTATGTCACTTCCGCTTTAGTCGGTGGTGGTATTGGCCTTATGATGGGTGGCCCACCTGGAATGGTAGTAGGGGCTGCGTCTGGGCTTGTTGGGACAGCGACCGATCACGCACTGTCGAAAATAGATCTAAACAAAAATGAAGTCCCAGACATTCCCGGTTACCTCCGGTTCCCGGCTAGTGTGCTCACCGGTGGTGGTGTCTCTCGGGTTGGCGGTCGTGTAGTTAATCGTGGATTAGGCCTATTACAGGAAGGTGCTGAACAGTATCTCGATGACGCATCTCGACTCAATGTGACCCCTAGAGCTGGCGACATTGATACAGGAGTTCAGGGGGTAGAAGATTTCCTGACTGCGGCAAGAAGTGGGCCAGCAGTGAGACAAGCATCGAACCAGGCAAACCAAATGAGAAATGCAGCTCAACAGTTTGCAGATGATGTCGCGCCCAAGGTGGCCGGGAAAAGCTCTGACCGAGTGGTAGCAGATTTGCTCGAGGATGGTTACAAGGTAGTGAAGCAACAATCCACAGCTTTGTTCGATGACGCATCTCGAGCAGCTCAAGGGTCAACAGTTCCACTCGACTCAACGAGAAGCACAGTCGCTCAAGTAGTCGAAGAGCTCAAAGATGTCCCTGGCGGTACTGTGGACAGGCTGGCTAAGACAATTCAACAAGCGATAGACGATGGCAACCCGATTTCGTATAGCAGACTTCGCAACTGGCAGAAAGCACTTAACGAACTAGTAGATAATCCGTTAGCTGCGACTGGTGTAGGCGATGGTCGTGCAAAATTCTTGCTCAGTAGTATCGCAGATGACATGGACTCATGGGCAACGAGCAACCTAAAAACTGGTGGTGAAGCTCATAATGTGGCTATGGAGTATTTCAAAAACTCTGTCGCTCCATATAGAGTAGACCGGGTTGTCTTCAGGGCTGCGACTGGAGCAGAAGATGGTACGGATCAGTTGATCAGTAAAATTGTCGGGAGCGGCCGTGGTAACCCGGACAGAGTGCAACGTGTTATGGCATTGTTGCCGCAATCTGGGCGTGATGCTATCGCTCGAGATGTCGCACAAACCGCAGCATGGTCCAGCAACGCCGCCCACGCTACTACCGATTTTGCGCCATCAAAATTATTCAATAAGCTAAATATGGGAACTCCCAATATGCCTCGGACGGGGACTCATGTATTCCAGAATACGCCCGGAGCATTGGATGACGCGAATGCGTTGAGCAGAATGGCACAAGTCACAAGGGCTACCGGAAGTCAATCACAGCCCCTAACTGGGATACAAAACCTTGCTCCCAACATTAATGCTGCCAGTACGCTGGCCGGGGGAGCGGTTGGATCTGCTCTTGTTCCGGGAGGGTCTGGAATGGCAGTAGGGGCGGCTCTAGGTCAGCCAGTGTATAGGGGACTCTTGAATTTAGGGAGCCGTGTAGTTGGCAGCCGTCCATTTGTCCAAACTATGATGGCTAATCCAGGAAACTATTCGTCCGGGTTAGCTGGAACAGCACTGGGACCGGTGCCAGGATTACTAGAACAAAGTCGATGGGCCAGGAACCGGCGATGATGCTCCAGATCCTGGCCGATGAGAAAGGAAAGCTGTCGGCAGCCCGAGTTCTGCTCACCGCCTCTTTAGCGTTTACAGCTGTTCTAATCGTATTTGATGCTATCCTATGGGCGACTGTCCCAAACGCTGCATACGCCCTCTTAGGCACGATATTCACTGGATTATTGGCATGGGCAGCCGGTCCTCGGATCGCACAATATTTTGGGCCACAACTCGGCTCGATAGCGAGCGGTATCGGTGCATCATTAACCAGAGAACCACGCCGCCCGGAAGTGCTCGACAACTCTCCAGGTTTCACTGATGACGAAAGATGAATGGGTTGCTGTGTGCGGAGCTGCACTCCAGGCGAAAGGCATCAAGAATTTTCATCCGCTAGAGATTGCAGACGTTGGCCGGGAAGCCATAGCGATAGCTTCGACCCATGATCGACCTCGATGGAAATCGATACTGAAAGCTCCAGCAGAAGACAAAATCCCGACAGCATTAATCTTATGCGAGCTCCTGTGTGAATTACGAGAGACTGCACCATTTGGGCCTGTGCTGATCAATAGCTGGTATCGTTCCAAGTTGTACAATTACACCATTGGTGGCGTCACCAATTCTATGCACACAACCGGAGGAGCTGCCGACATTACGAAAATAGGCTGGACGCATCGACAAGTAGCCGACTGGTTCAAGTCCCATAAGGATGCTGCCGAGTTCGGGATCGGCCGATATAAGAATTTCACTCACATTGATATTCGAGGTAAGCTCGACAGAATAGCCCCTGCGAGGTGGGGAACTAATGCCAACTAGGATTCCGGGGTGGGCATGGATTGTGGTTCCACTGATAGGGCTACTAGCCGTAGGTATTCGTGGTGCTACTCAGGCCAGCTACTATCGTGGCATAGCCGATGATGCCGAACAAAGGCTAGAGGTTCAGGAAGTTGTGTTGGACTCGGTAAAGTCGGTGGCAGATTCGTTAGGCGAAGAACTCGCCCGGGCTGATTCAGCAGTTATCGCCCAGAGAGCCTTAGCGGAGTTCGAGGTAGCCAGGCTGGTAAGGGCGCAAGAAAACGAACGCGAGCGGACAGAGGAGCTCTCTCAGAGCTTGAGGGCAAGCCTGGACTCTACTCAAGTGTTAGAGCTGGACCTGGTAGTAGATAGCTACGAGATACAGATAGCTAGTTTAGAGGAAGTCATAGAAGTCGAACGAGCGTTGACGGCCGCAGAGCGAATGAGGGCCACACAATCGAATGCCCTGGTTCTAAGCCTACGTTCCGTGATCGTGGAGCATGAAGAGAGGGCGATGATCCAAGACTCTCAGATCACCGCCCTTAGAAACGCTACCTCGCCTTCGTTTGGCTTGAGACTCAAAGCCGACTGGTGGATGGCAGCAGTGGGATTCGTTGCCGGAGCCTTAATTACGAAATGACTTCGGATTCCTCTCCCGATGGGGTGTCTCCGAATACCACCTGAATACGTTCACGGGTAATAGCCTCTTTAGCCTCTTGGGGATCTCTGGTGAGAATTTCAAACTCAAGCATCTGTGCTGCGTAATGTTGTAGTTGTCTCCTAGCGAAGTCTTGCTCCTCCACTAATTTAGCCAAGTCCTCAGCCATCTCTTGCTTCATTTCCTTGAACAACTTCATCGCCCTGTTCTCTCTGTTGTCTGCGACAAGTTCTGGGATTGACTGCCAATCGCACTCCATCAGTCCATTCCAGCTTTGTTGCCAGCAATCGTATTCAAGATGGGTAATGCCCACCTCTTTCTCCATCCTTTCGAGAATCTCCACGGCCGTCCATTCGTAAGATCTTTTGTATCCATCTGTATCCGTCTCGATTACAGTATATTTTTTTTCACTCATTTGAACCATCCGATGATCGTCCGGATGCAATCGTAAGCCAGAACGATCACAATGGTGCCTAAAAGACCACCTATGAGTCCCCACGCTAGAGCATGGATGATAGGGTCAGTGGGTGTCATTTTCCCTCTCTTTTTAAGCTATAGTTTTTGAGATATAGTGGACTCCACTCTCCTTCAACGGCACAAGGCTCTACCACTTTGCCACTACCACCTAACGAGGCTGGCTCACCATCGAGTACACTGCCACAATTTTTGCACTGCTCGTAGTTCAAATCAGAGTAATCAATTTCGCTCAATATGTCTTGGTTGAGCCAACCATGAGTACAAAGCCTAGAAGCACTTTCCTTATCGCCTTGTGCTAGAAAAGCTTCAGCCCTTTCTTGGGCGATCAATGCTCTCTTGTACATCATCTCTGACTCTTTAGCATGAAGCTCTGCTTCCGCTGGGACGAACCTCCACAGGTTACTTTCCATTAGTTTTCCTCTTCTAGTAGTTCGGTCTGTAGGTTATTGTCTACGGACAATATAAACCCGATACACAGGGAAATGCAAGCCCTCATATACATAGGATGTTTTCGCTATCTGTCTAGGGACATTGTCGCTGGACATTTGCTATTGGAAAACTTTGGTTGTATGCTGTAGCTGGACACAGAGAAAAAATATAAGATTTGGTGGTACGGCCGCTTATCCCACGCAAAGTAAGTGCTCGCAAGGGACGTCAGAGTACAAGTGATAAGAGTTCTAGACTTGGCCGTACCACCTTGACTTAAACAAGGGGCCATTCATGGCAAATGTTGTCAGGTCAGGACCATACGCTGCTGACTGGGCGTGTGAAAAATTACATCGTGCCATTGAGCTGGACGGCAGATCAGTCGAACAGTACGCAGAAGAATTTTTATTTGCTGGACACTCGAGTGTCTACAAATGGCTACGAGGTGACAATAAGATCCCGAAGGTTTATCGGAAGATGTTGTCTCCGGCCTTAGCAGCACTCGAGAGAAATGAAACCTCACTACCCACAGGAGTAGAGCATGGATGATACGCAACCTAGCGTTTTAATGAGCGAAAGTATTGGCAGTATTTGCAAGGCGTTGGTTGGAGCCCAGGCAGATGTCGGCACAGCTCTAATGAATCAGAAAAATTCGCACTTCAAATCTCAGTACGCAGATCTGTCTGCTGTCCTTGAGGTGTCGAAGCCAGCCCTGGCGAAACACGGCCTAGCCCTGACACAGTTTCCTGGAGAGGCAGAGGGTCGAGTCACGATGACGACCATGCTCATTCACGAAAGTGGTGAATGGATATTACTTCCACCGGCTTCCATTCCACTCGCCGCCCAGACAGCTCACGGCTTCGGTTCAGCCATCAGCTATCTACGGAGATATACCACGCAAGCAGCTCTCGGGATCTCTGTTGGTCTAAGCGATGATGATGATGGCAATGAGGCCACGGCCCAAGCTCCGAAGAAGGCTCCTAAGAAAAGGGTAGCTCCGAAGAAAGCTACTCCAGCCTTCGAGCCGAAAGAAGAAAAAGTTGATGATCCTATCCTGCTGAAATCAGAGTTGTCGGTACTGAAAGATCTTATCGATGCAGCTGAGGAGAATGGCAACGTGGATGCCAAGGCCATTGACCTGGCCAAGAACGTGCTAGAGAAAGGTGGGAAAGGTGACCGGGATCGGTCGGCCCTAGAGTTCACCTCGGCCGCCATCGATTATTTGGAGTCAGCCATAAAGGACACGCCCAAGTGAGGCGCAGGACGGGCATGGATGAAATCGACTTTGAGGGAGAGCCGAAACGAAAAGAGAAGGCGCATGATCCCAACCAGGAATCATTGTTTGGCGTCTCGCCTAGAGCTCGGTCCTCGGACCCGGACACCTCACATGAGGCAGCCAGGTCTATGCACGTTGCCGCTGGTACACATCGAGGTATGATCTTGAGATACCTAGAGGAGCACGGGGCGTCCACCGGTGACGCTATTGATGAAGCATTAGGATGGCGACACGCTACAGCTAATCGCCGGTTGCCAGAATTGAGAAGGATGAACTTAATCGAGATGTCCGACCAGAGTGCCGTAACTCGCAGTGGTCGCCGTGCCAAAATGTGGCGCATCATTTAACCAAGGAAAAATAATGCCGAGCAACAAAGAATTTGTGAATCGCTCGCACGGATTGACTGTGTCAGCACCTCCAGAGAAGGCTCAACATTTTATCTGCTGCACGTTGCGGTTATACCCAGAGCAGTTGACGGAATTTTTAGCTAAAAAATCTGACCAGGAGATGGTCAAGATTGATGTCAAGATTTATGACGGGAAAAACCTCGAATCTCCACCTCTTTACCTTGAGGTGAACACCTATCAGTCAGCGAAACCGACTGACTCGGATGACTTGCCGTTCTAATGGCGAGTAAAACAACGAGCAGATTGAAGCTCGACCACGGCCAGCTACTTGAGGATTGTGCTGCAATTCTCGGTGTAGTTGGGAGGGATTCAGAGAGGTTGAGAGCGAAGTTGGGGAACGTGCCTTGGGACATCGTGAACGAGGCCGGCCAGGGCTACCTGGAGAGGGCTCGCAACCATCTATTGCAAGCCGAGGGCGCCTTAATCGAGGCCAGGCGACAACTGGAGCAGCAGAGGCATCGTGGCACAGAAGGGTAGCGATTACCCCTACGACATCGTGTTGCCGTGGCAAGGATTAGTTCCCGACAATCGCCGATTCATTGGTGGCAAGGCCCATGTTCTCACTAGGCGCTATCGTACGGGCAAAGAGTTGTGCGCTACGTTGGCTATGACTCAGGTGCGAGGTCGGCCTGTGCATCCGGAAGGTGCTGTGTGGATGCATCTGGCGTTCTATATGCCAGACAAGCGCAGGAGAGATCCTAACAACCTACTGAAGGGAATTGCTGACGCACTTGAGGGCATTGTCTATGTCGATGATAAGCAGATAGAAAAGTTAGAATGGGAAAATATGGGCATAGATCGGAAGTACCCCCGGGTCGAGATTAGCTACGGGGTTCACAAGCATGGCTAAAGCTCCTGGCTTCATCCTGCTCAGCAGAGATCTGTTGGATAAGAGCATCTTCGGTGAGCCGGATATGCTGAAACTTTGGATCTTCATCCTGCTCAGGACAAACTTCGGCAAGAAGAGCTACGAGTATTCGGGCGTGAAGGTAGGAAGAGGTCAGTTCCTTAGAAGCTATCGAGCGATAGCCCGAGACTGTGCCTACAGCTTGAGGGGCAGGAAGGTGCAATGGTCGCCAGGCAAGGTCGAACGGATGATGAAGACGTTGGTAGCTGACGGCCGTATCCGGATCATTGCACATGATCAGTCGAATGTCGGCACGTTGATCGAGGTCATCAATTACGACCACTGGCAAAGCATCGCTAGTTATACAAAAGTTGAACAGAAATCGACAGCGAAAGTGAAGCAGCCGAAGGCCAACGGGATCGATCATTCGATTGAGATGTGGCAGGTCTGGCTAGAGGAGCTGAGCCCGAAGGGGCCACACCCTAGCCTGACAGACAAGCGAGCCCGAGTTCTGAATGCGTTGTATGCTGAGCATTTAAAGAATGGTGATTTAGATCCATTACAGCTCTTTCGTGGAATATTGAAGAGCTTGAAGGGCAGCGAATTTCACAGCAGTAAAAGACAGTATCAATACCCGGAAAGTTTTTTAGGCAGTCCCGAGCGGCGAGAGTCCTGGTACTTCCGCTCACTGGAGAACACTTACAACCCACAACAAGCTCAAGGCGTGAGCCTCAAAGAGCTATGGAGCGATGAAAAATGAATTACGAAATGGATAGAAGCACAATGGGGACAGGAGTTTACATAGAGGCCCAACGTATTGGATATATTTATCAGACGCGAGACTATGATCTGTTCAGCTACCATGAGGGTAACCGGCGCATCAGCGAAGAACACGTTAAGGGACTCCTCAAGTCCTTCAACGAATGCCACTATGAATTTGTTCCTATCATTGTCACTCCAGGCATGGTAGTCCTAGACGGCCAACATAGGTTGGAAGCATCCAGGAGAGGTGGGTATCCGGTTTCATTTGTGGTTACCCCGGATAATATTGTTCCGACTCAAACCATAAGGCAGCTGAATCAAAATCAGAAGCCGTTAACTTTGCCTGAATACCTACACTTACACGTTAAGGATGGGATCTCAGAGTACATTGAGTTCAACAGATTATTAGAATCGTATAACAACAAAGTAGATAAGGCTGGGCTTACCAGGAATACTAACGATGGCTATAAAATAGGGTTCACCTCAGTGTTGGGCCTATTATGTGGCAGAAAAAGTATCGAGGTAGCAGCCCTGATAAAGCACACTCCGTTGCCTTGGAACTCTGGACAGGCCGGTGCATTGCTCACAGATCTTTTTAAGAGTGGCGACATAAAAATGGATAGCGTGGCGAAAGGTGTTGGCACGTTAGACTATTTGTTAGAGGTGTTGGATGCATTGCCCAGACAAAGAACCCTGGGGAAGCTACACCGCAATGCTTACCTGCACCTGAGAACAAGAAACTATCTATGTGCCTTTCATTATCTGCTGCATTATAGAAATACTAAGGTCAGCAATACCAATGAGATTTTTGATCCAGATGTCTTCTTGGAACAAGTAGAGAGGCACCCGAAGAAATTGTTGCTCGATGGCAATGGATTCAGCGTAGATTATACCGGTAAATGGCATGATTCTGTACGCCATATCGAAGATCTTTACAATTTCAAAAGTGAGCTAGGCGGTTATGTTTATCTCTCTAAAGGTGGTGCAGAGTGAATGATTTAAAGTTGCACTACGACATGGCAGACGCCGACTATTTCAACTACCCATCCGCGTCTAACAGTTTGCTTGGCAAGCTGAAAATCAGTCCAGCTCATTTAATGGAAGCGATCAAAAACCCTTCTCCGGCCACACCGGCTATGAGGCTAGGCTCGGCCTTCCATGTGGCTACGCTAGAGGCCGACAAGTTTGAGAAACATTGGGCTCGAGGCTCTGACCTGAAGGCTACGACCAAGGAAGGCAAGGCAGCGAAAAAGGAACTCGCCATGCAGTATACTCCTGCGAAAATCTTGAAGCCGGCCGACTATGACATTGTCTGCCGGATGCGTGATTCAGTCTTGGCACATCCGGTGGCATCTGATCTGCTCGAGGGTGCCAAGACTGAGGTGGTAGCGATGTGGACAGACGAAGGCAGCGGTATTTCATGCAAGTCTAAGATCGATGCTTTGCCTGGCGATGATGGCTACTTGGTAGACCTCAAATCGACCATCGATGCCAGCCCAGAGCACATGGCAAAAGCCATCGCCAATTTTGGTTATTACCGACAGGCCGGCCATTACCTGTCTCCGTTTGAGAAGCGCGACAAATTCTACATGATATGCTGTGAAAAGAAACCACCCTATGCTGTGGCCGTGTACCTGGTGAGTGATGCGGCTGTGCGCCAGGGTCAACATGAGGTGCAAGCATTGCTTCACCAGTGGGCAGAATGCATCGACCAGTACGGGCTCGATGGCGAGTGGCCGGCCTATGAGCCGGTGGTACACACGATTGACTTGCCGGTTTGGGCGCAGCGATGATGAAGAAGGTCAACATCTTTGGCGATGAATGGCTAGAGGAATATGCGGAGTTGCAGGAGAATCCCAAGGTGCATTCCATCAGCTTTGGGCTTCCGAGTTTGGACCGAATCTGCCACGACCAGGGGATGAGAAAAGGCAGTGGGCCTTGGTTAAATTGTCTGGCGGGAAACCCCGGAATCGGAAAAACTACGCTCGCATTATCGATGTGTGCGGCAGCTCTGAAGCAAGGCCATTCGGTCGGCATGATCAACCTGGAGCAGACGAACATCCAGTTGAGTACGAGGTTGTATTCGATTTATACCGGTCAGAAACTACGCGACCTTGAGCCTGGTGGGTTCAACAAATTTGCTTGGTCGGTGACCAAACAAGCATTCGCAGACGCTCCAGCACTGTACGTTCCCGAGGGAATACTAATGAGCTGGGAAGAGATCCTAGCCTACGCTCGATCCTGTGCAGAGGAAGGCTGCAAGTTTTTCTGCTTGGACTATCTCCAGCTTGCTACTGCCGGAACCGAGGCAGCGATATACGAATCGACACAGCGTGTGGTGACAGAGCTCAGGCGGTTCTGTATGGAGACGGAGTCCACTGTTCTGATGTTGAGTCAGTGGAACAGGACAGGATCAACGTCTGAAAATCCTCCTGTGGCCCAAAATTTACACGGCGGAATGGTGGTAGAAGCTAGTTCTGATTTGGTCTTGGGGCTCGACCATACGACTGTCCGCCGGGAAGGCTCGAAGGGCTACTTCAAATTACTGATCTTGAAGAATCGCCACGGGGAATTGATCCAAGGTGGTATCCCACTCGAGATAGATTTCTCTACGTTGCGAGTATCCGAGGTTGACCCTGACTTTGATCCTTGGGGGAGCAATGGCAGACGTTAGCTATGTGATGCGAGTGCTGGCAGGACTGTCGATGCTTCCACTCGAGGACGCGACAGGACATGCAGCTGACTGGAGATCTGATATTGCACGGGCGATCAAGGAGCTGGATACCACGCCGAGGTTGCCAGACAATGATCCATTGCGTTTTAATGAGGGGGGCGAACGCCTGACTAGAGAAGAACTAAACGCCAAGCTCGACAGCATCATTGAGGGCTGGCCGTCATGGGAAATGGAGAATAAACGATATGTCAGGAGCAAAACTTACCCGAAGTATCGGCCGCAAACTTTCAAAGTACGGAGAGGATGAAGTCTTTGCATTGTACTTGAAGCATGGGTCAGTGAGGAAGCTGCTCAAGAATATGCCGAGCGAAGTTGGAAGGATGTCGCACGGGGTGTACTATAGCTGGCTGAAGGAGACGGCCGAGAGGTGGTCGAAGTGGCAATCGGTTATGGAGATCAGGGCGACCCAGTACGCAGAAGAGGCGCTTGAGATTGCCGATGATGCTGACCCATCGAATGTCCAGGTCGCTAGACTGCAATCGGACACACGGAAATGGTTGGCTGAGAAGTTTAATCGAAATCAGTTTGGGAAGCCGGAGATGGTGGCGGCTATCGGTATCCAAATCGGGGACGAGTTCCTGAGCTCGCTGAAAGAGGTCGAACGGATGGCACAAGAACGGGCCAAGGAAGCTAGGCAACTGGCCGAGGTCGAGGTTCTAGATGTTGAGATCGTTGAGGGTGAGTAGTGGACAAAGCGACTCGATACCTGGCGCTGGCGGTTGTCCTAAGAGCCGTGAGAGATATGCAGAAACATGGGGCAAAGAATACGACTGCTCCTACCGAGGCTGAGTACCATGACTCGATGATATGGCTAGGATCACGACAGGCTGCACTCTGGTTCGATACAGCGTGTGTAAGCCAGTATAATGTGCTGTGGTATAACAACTGGAGGACTCACGCTAAAGAGATGCTAGATAGCTGTGATCTGCTCCCGGAAGAGCGTAGACTGCTCGAGGATGGTGTCAGAGTGTTCGGAGTGCTAAAAGCTAAGTACCATGCAGGGTATTGAGTCTTCGGGGGTATATGGACCCCGAACCCACACTCGCACCCGAGAACGATGCCGTAAGTCGTTGTCCTGCAAGGGTTTAGGTTCGTGGAACTAGAACCGTACGACCAGGCCGGCTCAGGCAAACTGGGACAGTTTGGTTGGAGCCAGGCGAGTCGGAGGCTATGCATCATTATGCATAAGATCATTGCCGATCTCAGCACAGCTTCCGATAATATCTATTATACGCAATACGAAATGGCCTACCTAAGCCATTGTTTATCGGACATCAGGATTATGCGTAGGAATCCACGGCCGAGGCTGCATATTCGGTGGGATTTTATACATTGGGACGGGGTCGATCCTGGGGTCAGATCGAAAAAGTTGACCCCCGGACAAAAAGTAAGGGCCGGTCATATTGAGCACTTCAACATACACTATTTACTCAAAAAAATTCGGAGAAAATTATGGCAGTAAGCAAAGCAGAAGTTTTAGATTTAGCGGACAAGCTCCAGGGCCGGGTCAAGTTTTATCATGTCGGTGACCCACATCGTAAGTTGCTCCAGGTAGTGATGGCTACTCTCAGGGATATTGCCACTACGAAGAGCTGCTTAACGGCCGAATCGGTCCAAAATTGGTTACAAGATCAGGGTATAAAGTTGACCAAAAATCAGCTCGAAAAGATGGACCAAAATACCTAATCTCGCGGACAGGGGGTCAAGACACCTTTCTAGACACCTTAAATGGCATACTTCTAGACACCTTCCAGGGTAGTAGGAAGGCAGTGTTTATAAGGCTTTCAGGGTTTCCAGGAACTAGGGTCTAGACACCTAAAAAGACACCTCACGGGACAGGGGTCAAGACAGGGCAACGAGACAATAGTAACTAAGTAAGTATTAAAAAACTAAATAAACTACGGGAGGCAGTGATGTTGAAAGCTGACGGATTTGACAAGGCAGTTATCGGGAAGACCTATGACGTTGCCGTTCAAGAGTCCAGGCTGGTCTACAGTGTAAACAAATGTATCGAGATACTGATAAAAAAAGACGGCATTAACTATCACGATGCGAGAAGCTGCATGGAAAATATTATGTGTGCCCAGGTGGATCAGAGCCAGCCGATTTTCTTAGATGCGGAAGAGTTTGAAACCATCGAGGATCTTTGCGAAGACGAATGAACGGAACAAGCGGAACAGGGTTAATATGCTTTACTCCTATATCTACTCTCTAATGGAGTTAACCCAATAGTGCTTGTTCCACCCGTGCCGCTGGCTCACGATTTGACGAAACGCCACATATTGTGGCATAGTAGGTGGTGGGTAATTCGTCTGTGATCTGAGAAGAGGAACTCGTATGCCTAATGTCGCTGGAAGGAAATTTCCGTACACCCCGGCTGGGATGGCTGCAGCCCGTCAAGCTCAGGCGTCTCAAGTGCCTGGCAACGAACGGACAGCGATTACTGACGCAATGTCTCGGGTGACCAACCCTCGCCAGGGACAACGTCTGAAGAGGATGCTCGGAATGACCAAGCGACCTACACAGGCCGGCACATCTGGATTCGGAGACTACACAGCTTAGATGCCATACCGCATCAAGGACACGACTGTCCAGGTGGAACTCGCTAATGGCTGGAAACCTCTCAAGGTCCACAAGAATCGCAGTGCAGCGCTCGCCCACTTGAAAGCCCTGAAGATGAATGTCGGCGATGCCTCACACCGGCGTAAGGCCAGGAAAGGCTACCGATAATGCACCAAGGCAGACCACACCAAGGTTTTGATCCTACGATGGCTTTGCCAAAAGAAGGCTGGATGTCGTATCAGGGCATACCACATGAGTATCCGACTGAAGGAGCCCCACTCGAACTGACACTGGCATACGGGGGAGAAGAAGAACCCCAGTTTGGGCCACTGAAAGAGGGCTACGCATTCCCGGAACAGGCGCCCGGATTGCTGGAATCACTACCAGATCCAGACTTCCCTCACCGAGCTCAAGAACAAGACCCGGACGATGACACGTTGTGGCGCCAACTGCGAAGATTAGTCGAGCCCGAGACACTAGAGGAGACAGGAGCCCTCATAGGATTTGGAATGATTCCTGGTCCGGACATGGCAATCGACCTTGTAGACCTAATCGCCGCTATCGAGGACAAAGATTTGCCCAGGGCGATGTGGGCTACAGCCGGCCTGGGCCTGCCTATCGCCGGCGCTTCGCTGAAAGAGCTGGTCGGAAGCATAAAATTATTTAGACGCAACGCTCCGAAGATTGAAGGCACACGCCTTCCTCACCCCGATCAGCCGAATCCCATCGCGCCGACACCACGAACAAAACCCACCGAGCTCAGTGAGCGGTGGGCAAATAGCGAAAAAGTTCAAGACCTCATAGATGAACAAGTAGAGGCCGGCATCGATGTCGGTGGTGAAAAGTGGTATGAGACCGGAGGCATACTGGAAAGAATGCCAGAAAATTCTCCCGGCATGAGTTTTGATGAATTTAATATCATAGGCGCCGCGACTTCTCCTAGATCGCCAGTAGACCTTCAACTGATGAAAACGTCAATCGTTAACTTTGCACGACAAAACAACATTTCGATAAAAGAAGCTCAAAAAATTTATAGGTCGATCTATCCGAATGCATTGTTCCGTAGCCCGTATGGGTTAGAAACGATGCTTGAGACAGGGCGCAGACAGGCCGATAGAGGCTGGCTCGCTCCGATGGCAGATGGATCGCCATCCCCCGGGGCAGGGAGTTGGAAAACTCCTTCGTTCGATAATGCACTAAGCGGCAAGGGAAGTCTAGACGTTAATCTGGCCGGAGGAAACGTCCCTATGGATGTGCATGAGGGTGGAAGCGCCAACTGGATAATCCAGCGAATCCCAGAACTGCGAAAAGCAGCCCTAGGACTGCCAACCCCGTATCGAGGGGGGGTGCCGGATATATTCGATACATCAAAATTCAGTAAAAATGATTATTTTTTCAATGAGAAAGGAACGGGATTGCTGACGCCAAACGCGCCATCATACCAAAATTTCTCGAGGCCATACGTTCGGTCTGCCAAAAAACATGGATTGCCTACAGGTTCGTCAGCTCAAGGAGCTAGGTGGGAAGGTGGCAGGGTTCTAGGGATTTCTATACCCGAAACGCCACCGGGTACGTTCCAAAGTATAACGGAACGAGCTATCAGAGAGGCGAACCAGATCTCCAATTTAGGCTTTGGGAACATTGATGAGTTCGGCATAGCTGGCGGCTATGACGACACGGCCGAAGGACTGCTGCAATACTTTCAGGAGATGAGAGAAGGCAAACGCTTCCTACCTCAGTCACTGAATGCCGCACCCTGGATGCGATAAGACTAGATGCCACATATTCCTGGACACGTTGACGGGTTGCTAAATCAAAACCCACCACCACCCGGAGGCAGACGGCCACCTTCATTGTTGGGAGACGCAGAGCAATGGGCCGAAAGTCCTGTGGGACAGATGGACCCACTCGCTATGGCACAAGAAACCAACCGGCAACGTGCGATGGCTGGTATGCCAGGCTACCCGTGGATCGGGCCACAACCATCGCGTAAAAAAAAGATTCTCGACCACCTCCGTTATTCGGTGCCTCGTATGGTAGGAGATTTCGGCAGAGGTTTGGCCCGTGAAACTCCGCGTGGCTTGCTTGATCTCGCTCGCACACTAGGCGCAGAATCGGTCGGTGGACCCGGTGGCTGGATTACAGACCTTATCGATCAGCCCTGGTCGCCTCGAGCCCCAGAGACTGGTGCCGGCAAAGCTGGCGGATTCGGTGGAATGATGGCTAGTGAAGTCACCGCCGGTCTAATATCCGATGCAGCGGCAGCAACAAGGGGTGTGCGTGAATTGGCCGACCCGGAGGGCAGCACAAAATTGGGACTACTCGAACTAGGCTCGGCCGTGCCAGGTTTCGGTCTGGCAGCCGTTCCGTTCGTGGCATCAACTCGGGCTGCAATCAAAGCCTCTCGAAGTGGTTTGGATGCGGTAAGCAATTCACGCCTCGAGAAGTTTTTCTTGGATACACAACAGGGCAAAGCAACAGGCTCACAGTGGCTTGCCACGCTAAAAAAAGCACCGGGTGGCATCCCAGAAGGTGAGATGGAATGGACAGGAGTTACTAAGCTGTTGGGCGAGAACCCGGACAGAAAGTTTACCCGTGCAGAATTGCAGCAACACATGGCCGACAACGGCATCAAGCTGAAAGAGACATGGCGAACACAGCAAAGAACCGGCCCAGGTGGCGAATATGAGCATTGGAATGAAGATGAGTTTGTGACTGAGATACAAGATCTGGAAAGACAAGCCCACCAGGCTCGACAACGTGGAAATGAAGAACTAGCAAGAGGTTTGTGGGACGAAGTTCATGAGGTGACTCTCGCCCAAGAAGAACTCGCCGGTGTCGGCGGTCCCGGAACTCCCAAGTTCGGTGGTAGCGATACGAGAATTGAAGGCCCGAGCGAAAATTACCGGGAACTCACGATCCAGTTGGAGCCGCAGGGGCAACAAAAAATCGACCGCCTAATGAAAGCACGTAAGGAATTAGGAATGGGGTACGATGGTACTGCATCGATGCCTTCAGAGATACAAGTAAAATACGATGCCCTTACTGAACAGATTAATGCCTTCCCTCGCACAGCCGAGTTCACAAACTCACACTGGTCCGAACCTAACGTACTCGTTCATCTGCGTATGAGCGACAGGACTGTAATCAGTCCGAAGACTGGCGAGCCTGAGAAAGTGCTGTTCATCGAGGAGATCCAAAGCGACTGGCATCAAAAAGGCCGTGACCGGGGGTATGTTGACGCACAGGAGGCCCGAGCATTAGATGATGAAGTTCGTGCTGCCGATGAAGCGCTAGAGGCTTTGCAGGAAACACATGGCGTGAATCTTAATCAAGCTGGCAAAAATTATATAAACGCACCTCCTGGTGAAAGCGAAAAGTGGTTCATAATACAAAACAAGCTAAGTGCTGCAGACAAACGCCATAGTGCAGCGATACTTGCAAGAAATGCATTAGATCGTCAGATCCCTCAAGGTCCATACCAAAATGTTGACGAATGGTCCGAGCTCGCTATGAAAAGAGCGATCCAGGAAGGCGTTGATGGTGGCTACGACAGGGTAGCTTGGGCAAGCGGTCAGCAAGCCTCTGAGCTGTATGATCTGCGAAAGCACGTTACAAGTATTGATTACGATCCAAATACCGGCAAACTGGAGGCGCATGGCTTGGATGGTGAAACAATCGTCTCAGAAACTGGCATCACCCCGGAGCAGTTGCCCGACTATATCGGTAAAGAGCCAGCCGAACGCTTGCTATCAGCAGAACCCAGCGAATCTATAGAATATTGGATCGATGAATCATTCCACCCGGCTACCCAAGAGCCAGATTTTAGGGTTTTTGAATCGAGGGGTGGGCAGGATCGCTGGATGAACTCGTCCCACTCAACTCGGGCCGATGCGGAAAGGCGTGTCACAGAGCTAAACGAAGCTCCGGCGGAACAGACACAGTTTCGTAGCATTGAAGGCGAGGATCTGGAGGTTGGTGGCGAAGGCATGATAGGCTTTTACGACAGGATCATTCCGAGAATGACAAACAAATATGGCAACCAAGTGGGTGGTATTGAAATTGAGGGTGTGTCGATATCGGGGCGCATATCTGACGGGGCCGAAGATTTAACCCTGGCCCAGCTTAAACAAGGTGCTAGTGAATTAGGGTTAGCAGACGATCCGCTCGTCAGACGCTGGATAGAATTTGCGGAAGTAAGCGGAGGAACAAGCGCTGATGGGATAGCATTGGCTAGGCCCGGCGCTGATGGGATAGCATTGGCTAGTCCCACTGAACTTAGAACACTTAAAAGGTATGAGGACAGAATCCTCGGACATTTGAAAACTTCTCCCGAATCTGGAGTTATGACCAACCAGTCGTTTGCGATTACGCCTGAGATGCGAGCAAAAGTGGGACAAGAGGGACAAAGGTTGTATAGTGCCACTGGACCAGGACTGCTAGGTACGAGTGCAGTAGCTCGCCAACTGGACGATGAGGAGCAGAATCAGCAAAGAGGATTGCTCCAGCCACCCATTGGGCCACCACTGCTCCCAAGAAGATAGGATGGGCTACACCGACCAGCTCATTCTGATGCGTGAAGATCCGGTTCTGTTTGTTGAAGGCATTCTGAAAGCCAAGCCAGATAGATGGCAGCAAGAAGTTATGATTGCCGTAGCCTCCGGAGCTCGAGGAGTAAGCATTCGCTCAGGTCACGGCGTTGGTAAGACAAGTTGCCTCTCTTGGCTCGCACTGTGGTGGATCTCGACACACTACCACGCGAAGGTCGTAATGACTGCACCGACCTCGGCACAACTGCAAGATGCATTGCTGCCGGAAACGAAAGCATGGCTGAAACAGGCTCCTACCGGCTACCGAGATATGTTCAACGTGAAAGCAGACCGCATCGAATTGATCGCGGACCCAGAACGCAACTTCATATCTGCAAAAACTTCGAGAGCTGAACAACCCGATGCCCTGCAAGGTGTCCACGCCGACAGTGTGCTGCTGATATGTGATGAAGCGAGTGGTGTCCCTGAACAGGTGTATGAGGCTGCTGGTGGCTCGATGTCTGCCCACCATGCGTCAATGGTCCTAGCCGGCAACCCGGTCAGGAGCTCGGGATATTTTTATGACACGTTTCACAAACTGAGCAAACGCTGGAAAACATTTCATGTGTCGTGTGAGGATACGACTCGAGTATCCAAGGAATATATCGAAGAGTGCCGAGTCCGTTACGGCGAAGAATCCAATGTCTATCGAGTGCGAGTGTTGGGCGAGTTCCCTAGAGGCGATGATGATACAGTTATTGCCCAGGAATTAATCACGCAAGCGATCAGTCGAGACGTTGCACCGGTCCAATACGGGCCGAGTGTGTGGGGTGTCGATGTTGCACGATTCGGTGCTGACGCCTCAGCTCTGTGTAAACGTAAAGGCAATGCGATTACGGAACCGATCCGGCTATGGCGCAACCTGGACACGATGCAGCTAACCGGGGCAGTGAAAGCTGAATACGATTCAACCGATGACAAGCCTTTAGAGATCTTTGTCGATTCAATCGGATTAGGGGCCGGAGTCGTGGACCGATTGCGTGAACTCGGATTGCCGGCCTACGGAATCAATGTCGCGGAGAGTCCAGCGATGGGAACGCAATACATGAACCTGAGATCGGAGCTGTGGTATAAAGCTAAGGCCTGGCTGGAAGGTCGAGACGTTCGACTGCCCCAAGATCCGAATCTGAAAGCTGAACTGTCCACCGTGCGTTATAGTTATACTTCGAGCGGTCGCGTAAAAATTGAGAGCAAACGCGATCTCAAAAAGAGAGGAGTAGCGTCACCGGATAGTGCAGACGCATTTGTGTTAACCTTTGCGAGTGATGCCGGCACAGCTATGGGCGGCCGGAGCTCGAGGCGTGTCGGTAAGTTGAAAAGGAATTTGGCTGGAGTAATTTAGGGTGCTGACGCCAGTGGGAAGTGGGTTTCTACGGCGCAGCTTAAATGACCACAGGGTTAAATCTTCCATCTCTGTCCCCGGAAGCCTGGCGGCCCTAACCTAGCCAATTTTTGACAGACCTCAATTAAAAATAGTATCTTATTCTCGGGGCAGGGTATTGGAGCGAAGCACGATCCTTGGCATACATAGACGAAGCTGAAACAGAAGCTGGCGTAGGGATGTCTGACGAAGAGCTGCAGAGCTCTGTTCGTCAGTCCATTGAAGACGCTATCGATTATATCGATGACGAAATCAGCCCTATCCGGGCCGAGTCCACGAAATTCTATCGTGGTGAACCATTCGGTAATGAGGTTGTCGGTCGGTCCCAGGTAGTCTCTCGAGATGTGCGTGACGCCACGATGGCGGTGTTGCCATCAATGATGCGAGTATTTTTCGGCTCCTCTAAGCCTGTCGAATTTGTCCCCAAAACTGCCGATGATGTAGCGATGGCAGAACAAGCCACCGACTACGTTTCCCATATCATCCAGGTCGATAATGATGGCCTGGAAATATTTTATTCCGTGTTCAAAGATGCACTAATGAATCGTGGAGGCTTCGTGAAATGGAGCTGGGACGATTCGGCTATCGTCAATACTCACAGCTTTGAAGGACTCGATGAAGGTTCGCTGGGCCTGATCCTACAAGAGGAAGGCGTAGAAGCTGTATCGGTTATGGGTAACCCTGCTCCGGGAATTGGCGAAGAACAAATGATGGAGATGGAATCTCAAGGGATACCAATTCCACAAGTCTATGATGTCGAGATCAAGCGCAGCACCAAGAAAAATCGAGTCAAGATTGAGACGATGCCACCGGAAGAGTTTTTCGTAGATGCTGCAGCCACATCGTTAGACGATTGCCAGATCTGCGGACATCGCACGATGGCGACTGTCAGTTCACTGGTGGCTTTAGGTTATGACCAGGAAACGCTCGATGAACATCTGAGCGATCAGGTAGGGTTCATTGATTCCGAGGAGTACATAGCAAGGACTTCGTATCCCGATACTCGCAGTCCGTTATCTGCATATGAACGAAGGCGTGTTTTGTACGTTGAGGCTTGGACTTACGTTGACTTTGATGGTGATGGCCTGGCCGAACTCAGACGGATTTGCACGATAGGCGACAGCTATGAGATTGTAAACAACGAACCAGCCGCAAGCATTCCGTTCGCCGTGTTCAATTCAGATCCGGAACCACATATGTTTTTCGGGTCCGATTTAGCGGATCTCACAAAAGACATCCAGCGAATAAAATCTGCGACACTCCGTGGTATGCTCGACTCATTATCGTTCTCCCTGTATCCACGCACTGCCGTAGTAGAGGGCATGGTGGATCTCGATGACGTTATGAACGATGAACCGGGAGCGATTATCCGAACCAGGCAACCTGGAATGATCACACCATTCAATGTGCCGTTTTTAGGTAAAGAGGCTTTTCCGATGATCGCTTATCTCGATCAAATGAAAGAGTCGAGAACCGGTCAGACGGCCGCCTCACAAGGACTCGACCCGGATGTACTGCAATCGACTACCCGGGCAGCTGTCCAGGCGACAGTGAAAGGGGCCGAGCAACATCTCGAACTGATGGCTCGCCTGTTTGCGAATGGCTTCAAGAGAATGTCGAAAGGGGTACTGGATCTCGTAATTACGCACCAGGACCGGGAACGTGTGGTCCGGTTACGCGACACTTGGGTGCCGGTAGATCCCCGAGTATGGGATTCCGGCATGGACTGTGAGGCGAATGTTGGACTCGGCAGTGGTATGACCGATGAAAAGCTGGGAGTGTTAGCCCAGGTCGCCAGTCAGCAGAAAGAAATCCTAGAAAAACTTGGCCCGAGTAATCCGTTGGTAGGACTGGGTCAATTTAGAAACACGTTAGCGAAAATGCTCGAAGTAGCCGGATTTAAGGACGCAAACCAGTTCTTCAAGCCGATTCCTCTCGACTATGAGCCACCACCACCAGAAGGGCCACCCGAGCCTTCAATGGAAGACAAGATGTTGCAAGTTCAGATGGCTGACATACAGAGCCGGGCCGAGATAGAGATGCAGAAACTGCAACTGGCAGCCATGAAACAGACTCAACTTGATGAACGAGAGTCGGCCAGGATAGCCGGGGATCTCGCTATACGCGAATTTACGGCCGAAGAGAAATTCCAGAATGATGTAGATCTTGAAGTGGTCAAGGCTAGTCTCCGGCAAGGCTTATGAGTTTAACCACAGAGATGAAAGCCAGGAGAGCCAAGGAGATTTTAGAAGATGATGTCTTCTTGGAGGTGGTAGCGAAAGCAAAATCGAGCCTGATCGGGCAGTGGTCTTTGACGGAACTGACCGATACGGCGACACGGGAAAGTCTGTACCATCAAGATCGAGGCCTTGACGAAGTTTTAAGACATCTGCGAATATTGATAAACGATTTTACGATAGAACAAAAACGAACAAACAAACTAAGGAAATGAAAATATGAGCGAACTAGTAGCCACCAAAGCACCAGAACAGAGTGGCCCACGCTCTATGGGTGAGATCCAAGAGGCTCTCACTCACGCACTCACCGGATCTAATGAGCTACCGCGAGAGGATTCTTCTACGGAAGAGCAACCTTCGACCGATTCATTAGAAGTAGAGCAGCAGGAGGCCGAGTCAGCCGATGACGCGGTAGTGGAAGAGCAAGACGCCGATGAACCAGGCGAGCTATCTGAAAACGATCAACCTCTTTACACCATCAAAGTCGATGGAGAAGAGGCACAAGTATCGTTGAACGAACTCGTAAATGGATACCAGCGAGGCGCGACCTTCACACAACGGAATCAGGAGCTCGCAACTGAGCGGCAGACACTGCAAGAACAACTGCAAGGTCTACCAGCACAGGAGGCAGCCCTGAGCCAGCAACACCAACAGTACACAGAGGTGTTGCACCAACTTCGAGCACAGATGGAAGCAGCTAATCAGCCGCCCAATATGGACTGGAACGCTTTAGAGCGTGAAGATCCGGTCCAATGGCTCAGGCTCAAGGAGCTAGAACGTCAACGGGCTGGTGAGATTCAAGCTGTGGTCGCCGAGCAACAACGAATGCATGGTATACAGGAGCAAGAGCGTGAGCAAAAGCTCCAACAGCATTTAGAGGTGCAACGCGGAATACTGCTCGAAAAAATTCCTGAATGGGCTGACAGTAATGTTCAAGCCGAAGATCAGCGAAAATTGATGGAGTACGGACAGACGCAGAACTACTCTTCGGGGGAGCTCGGCAATCTGAACGATGCTCGAGCAGTTGTGATACTGCGAAAGGCTATGATCCACGATGAACTGACCGGCGGCGAGAAAATTACCGAGGCCATATCTAAAATCGGCAGTGTCCGAGGTGGGAGTCGAGAGACTACTCGCCGGACGGCCACCCGTAAACACAAGAATCAGCGACAGAAGCTGAGAGCGACCGGTAAGGTCGATGACGCAGCTCCGTTGCTGGCCGAAATGTTAGCGGATTGACTTGGAGATGACAAAAAATGGCAGTTGTTGCGAATAGCTTTCTCACCTATGATGCTAAGGGTATCAGAGAGGACCTCAGTGATTTAATCGCTGATATTTCCCCTACTCAGACGCCTTTTCAGAGCAATATAGGCACCCGGGAAGCCGAAAATACTTATTTTGAATGGCAGACTGACAGCCTCAGCGCTGCCTCAGCTACCCCGGTAGTAGAAGGACAAGATCTGAGCTCATTTACGGCAGTTACACCTACTGTTCGGCTTGGGAATTATGCTCAGATAAACATGGTTGACTTCATAATCTCTGGAACCGAGCAGACAGTGCGTAAGGCTGGTCGCCAGAGCGAAGTCGGTTATCAGGCTGCTAAGGCAGCGAAAGAGCTCAAAAGGAACATCGAAGTTGCTTGCCTACTCAACGGAGTGGGAGCTGTTGTCGGAGCCACGGCCACAGCCAGAGTAACTGCTGGTTTCCCTGGTTGGCTAAAAACCAACGAAACTTCCACCAACGTAACTGCACCTAGTTATTCGGGTTCGACCCCGACAGGTGCCGCACAGGTCTGGAAGTCTTTCGGAACGCCTACAGCGTTTACCGAAGCAATGCTCAAGACCACGATGCAGGAATGTTTTTCGTCTGGTGGCGAGCCTCGGATGTTGATGGTTTCACCTTTCAATAAATCTGCTGTGAGTGCATTCTCAGGAATCGCCTCTAGCCGATACAATGTGGATGGAGCTGAGCCAAGTGTTATCATAGGGGCAGCAGACATCTACGTCAGCGACTTCGGCAATTTATCAGTAGTCCCAAACCGGTTCTTCACGACAGTGATTGACGCTGGTGCTGGTGCATTGATGAACGACTGGGCTTTCTTGATCGATACTGACGAAGTTGCTTTGGCAACCCTCCGGCCGTATCGCATCGAGGCTCTAGCCAAGTCTGGTGATGCTGACAAACGCATGGCTCTTTCAGAATGGGGTCTGCAAGTCAACAACGAGGCAGCACACGGCATAGTTGCTGGAATCACAGCAGCTTAAATTCCAAACCTCGAGGGGAGTGGGGGCGTCAGCTCCTGCTCCTCTAACTGGAGCATTATGTCAACGAAAAAAGAAGCATTGCTGTCATACGATGAAAAAACTGGTAAGACTGAAATTTACCATTATGACCAGATTGAAGAGAGGAGCATTATCCAGACTCGACAGGATATTCAGCCGATCCTGGAAATTAATCGTATGGACTACAACAGTTTTGATGAAAATGCCCGGTGGGGAAATCCTCTAAAGCCTTCCCAGGAAACCTTTCATCATGTTGCTCGCATTCCGGAGGCGATTATGGAGCAGATGCCGGCCGAGCTGCGTATAGGCTTTATGTCGGGTAAGGGGCTGCACGGCAAAACTTGGAAAAAGTGGCTCAACGACCCCCATAACAAAATGTTCAAAACGCGACCGGGCAGGATCTGATGGCGAATATCAGCACTTACGCCCAACTGCAAACTCAGATAGCCAACTGGCTGGATCGCACCGATTTGACTTCGGAGATACCTACGTTTATCGAGCTCGCAGAGGCGAGTTTCAATCGCACAATCCGTGCTCCGGATATGATTACGAAAAATGACAGCTTCTCGATAAGTGGTCAGTATACTACGCTTCCTGCCAACACTTTGGAAATTATTCGCATTGTGTTGGATTTACAGCCAGTTATTGTGCTAGAATACCTGTCACCTGAAGACTTGTCAGAGCTCAGGGTTACGATGACCGGAACAGGCAAGCCTTACTATTTCACATTGATTGGGGGCTCGAGCAATCAGTTAGAAGTGCTGCGCTCTCCGGATCAAGCATATACCTCTTCAATTATTTACTACACGCGCATTGCGGCGCTGACTGATTCTGCCACCACCAACTGGCTGCTTACGAACAATCCGGACATTTACCTGTTTGGTGCTCTAGTGGAGGCTGAACCCTATTTGAAAAACGATGAACGAATGCCGTTGTGGACGAATCGACTCAATCAAGCATTGACCACCCTGCGCCTACAGGGTGAGAGAGAACTCCACAGCGGCTCCTCCATTTCTATGCGATCTCGAACCCTAGGATAAAACATGGCTAATCCGACAACTAACTTAGGTATGACCAAGCCCACTGTTGGTGGGTCTACAGATACTTGGGGAACCATTATCAATGAAAATGTAGTCGATGTGGTCGATGCCGTGTTTGCTATTGGTGGCACTGATGTCACGATGTCCGACATTAAGTTCAACTCTGTCGGTTTACAGGAGACAGGAGCTGGCACTGACACAGTAAAGGTCCAAGCTCCATCTGCGGTCACTCAATACACGTTAACTATGCCTGGTGCTGTAGGCGCGTCAGGCCAGATACTCAGAACCTCGGACGCATCCGGAACTCTCGCATGGGTCACAGACGAAGAGGGCGACCTCAAATCTGTAGCTGATGCTACGAATGGTGGACTGACAGTAACGAATGGTACTGGACCCGATGTAACCCTAGCACTGAACTTTAACGATCTCTCGGTTGCTGCCGTAAATGTCGCTAATGACAGCATCGCAATCATTGATGCAGATGACAGCAATGGGACTCGTAAAGAATCTATCGCAGACTTAGCAACTGCTATGGGTGGGACTGGACTTACAGGTTCCAGTGGTGCATTGAATGTTGACGCCTCACAAACACAAATAACAGCAGTCGGAGCCTTAAATGCTGGTTCTATAACCAGTGGATTTGGTGAAATAGACACAGGGGCCAGTACAATAATTACCACTGGTAGTATTAGGGGTGGTAATATAATCGTTGATGACGCTGGCAAGTTGATGCTTGAGGATACTACTGGTGGCGAATACGTTGCGTTTAAGGCGGCAGGAACAACAACTTCTTACACGCTTATTATGCCAGCAGGAGTGCCGTCTGCTAACCAAGTGCTATCTGCTTCTGATGGTAGTGGCACAATGGCTTGGACTACGCCTGAAGTCGGAGATATTACTAGCGTAGTTGCTGGTGCAGGAATGACAGGTGGCGGTACTTCTGGAGCCGTCACGCTAAATGTGATCGGTACAGCAGACAAGATTACAGTATCTGCTGATGCTATCACAATAGCCACTGGCTATGTAGGTCAAACCTCTATCCTGACATTAGGGACTATAGGGACGGGAGTTTGGCAGGGGACCGCTGTGGCTGATGCCTACGTTGCCAATGATCTCACTATTTCAGGTGGAACTGTCAACAACTCAGTGATCGGTGGCTCAACTGCTGCCGCAATCACAGGAACGGCACTAAAGGCTAATAACAGCTTAGAATTAGCTACAGGTGCTACAGTTACAGGTATCGATAATGGAGCTCTCGGCTCGAGTGCCACGCTATTAGCGACCCAGGGAGCAGTAAAAACTTATGTAGACGCTGCGGCATTACAGTCGCTGTCAGACGTTCTCGCCGTTGGGAATACCACTGGCTCAGTGGACCTCATTATCTCAGCCGGTCAGAAGATCTATACTGACACGATAGCGGAAACAACGTCAGCTGCCGGTGTCACGATTGACTCTGTGCTGCTCAAAGACAATGTGGTCACGGCGACCACACTCGCAGGGACTCTATCTACTGCTACCCAAAACAGCGTAACCACTGCTACCGGCCTAGTAAGCGTTGGAGCTCTGAACACGGGTTCGATCACATCTGGGTTCACATCCATAGACGTTGGCAATGGGGCCATAACAACTACAGGCACAGTGTCCGGTACGACACTAGCTGGGACGCTCTCTACGGCCACCCAGAACAGTGTGACTACCGCTACGGGCCTGGTAAGTGTTGGGGCTCTCGGCTCAGGCAGTATTTCGAGTGGTTTCGGAACCATCAACACCGGATCGTCCTCGATCACTGGTGGCGCCGGCTCGTTCTCGAGTGTCGCTCTCGCTACAGGTGCTACAGTTACTGGCATCGACAACGCTACCCTGGCTACCGGGTCTGCGGTACTGCTCGCTACCCAGGGCGCCATTAAGAGCTATGTAGACAGTCAGGTGGGAGCATCCGATACGCTTGCCGAGGTGCTCGCAAACGGCAACACCACAGGTGCGTATGACATCGAGGTGTCAGTCGGTAAGAAAGTTAGCACCGATACGATTGGCGAACTATCACTAAATGCCGGAGTCACCATCGACTCAGTGCTTTTGAAAGATAATGTGGTTACAGCGACCAGCCTTGCTGGGACATTGACCACTGCTGCACAGGCAAATGTGACATCTCTGGGAACCTTAACTGCTTTGCAAGTAGACAACCTAAACCTTAACGGCAACACACTGAGCAGCACAGCAGGAACCGATCTACTAATTACTCCACTGACTGGACAGCAAATTGTGCTAGATGGCACCATCGTGGTTGACGCTGGTGTAGTCACTGGAGCTACCAGCATCACCAGCACTGCATTTGTCGGTGATTTGACCGGCAACGCTAGTGGGACTGCAGCGACTGTTACAGGAGCAACTCAGGCTGCAATTACGACCGCTGCCAATCTGGTAACTGTCGGAGCCTTAGATGCAGGTTCTATCACTTCTGGCTTTACTAGCATTGACGTAGGATCGGGTGCAATCACAACTAGTGGTACTGTGAGTGGTGGCACTCTGACAGGCACACTTTCGACTGCTGCCCAAACTAACATTACTTCTGTAGGTACTCTAACATCAGTCACCACTTCTGGTGACCTAGACGTTGATGGGACGGCTAACTTAGACGCAGTAGACATTGACGGTAATGTAAATCTCGCTGGCTATCTTGATGTGTATAATACCATCTATGGAACAAGGGCAGACAACTCTGCTGGCCTACAGTTGAAATGCACCGATGATGATGCTAGTGCTGGACCGCTTATACTATTGGACAGAGACACTGCCAACCCAGCAGATGGTGATACACTAGGTAGAATCTACTCTCAGGGACGCAACGATGCAGACGAACTAGTTACCTATGCACAGATCACCACCAAATCCCACGATGTAGAAGACGGCACGGAAGATGGGGAGATGCTGCTCAATGTTATAACTAATGGATCAGCGGGTGCAGTGATGAGCCTTCGTGGTCCAGAGGTTCAAATAGACACCACGCTAGTGGATATGAATGCCAATTTGGACGTCAGTGGGACATCTCTGCTTACAGGAGCAGTCACTACTGGTGCTGATATTACCATACCAGCTACAAACAAGATTTACCTAGATGGTGGTGGTAATACATATATGCGAGAATCTGCGGCAGATACAATATGCTTTACCACTGAAGGGACAGACAACTTCAAATTTGCATCAGATTCAGGAAATCCATCTATCCAGATACTCGGTAACGCAGGGGGTGCCACAGCAACGGTTGAATACTCCGAAGGCGGAACGTTTTTCTGGCAACATGGAGTCAGGGGTGTCGATGAGAAATTCTATTTAACTGGCAATGCTACACTCCACACCGACTATGCGTTGATGATAGATGGACAAGATGTAACTGTAGGTGGGGATATAGCCGCCGCCTCCAAGTCTTTCCGTATCGATCATCCTCTCACAGATATGGCAGATACACATACCTTGACCCATGCGTGTATTGAGGGTCCCCGTGCGGATTTAATTTATCGTTCTTCTGTAGCCCTTTCGGGTGGAACTGCCAGCGTGGACCTAGATGAATCTGCTGGTATGAGCGATGGCACTTGGGAAGCCCTGTGTCGTGATCCGCAGGTATTTTTACAGAATGATACAGGGTGGTCAGCACTGAAAGGATCGGTGTCAGGCTCAACGCTGATTATCAGTTGCAAGGACACGACTAGCACCGATACAGTTAGTTGGATGGTCGTGGCTGAGAGAGATGACCCGACATATCACGCCAGTACAATCACAGACGATGATGGTGTATTGATTTTAGAAGCAGAAAAACCAGAGGAAGTTGAAGACTTATAGCATGGAAGCTGAAATGATGAATTTAGTATCCCTGCTCGCTATTCCAGCAGCAGCAGGGGCCGCTTATGGCGGAGTTAAGGCTGGACTAAATGGAACTCGCGAGACGTTGGCCCAGATGGAGCGAATCGTATCGCGACTAGACGAAAAGGTAGATACGCATGGGGAAAGAATTAGCAGAACCGAAGTCGAAATTGCAAACCTCAAATCCCGGACCCGTGATTGAGGGTGCTGACTTGAGCACCGCTACGACTTCCGGGTCAACTAACGGGACAATCATCTTGGATGACAGGGTGCCACTTACCTTGGAGCAAGCGGTAACTTTACGGGAGTTGTTCCAGGCAAAAAAAGAACGATTGGACCACCTGGAACAAATCGATGCAAATATCGGGTTGGCATACCAAATGCTCGGGATGGCTGGCCGTGAAATTGCCGGTGGCGAGCTAGGCGATGACAATCCGCACATCATGCTCAAGCCACAGACGAACGGCGCGATAAAATAATGCCAGTCGCCGAGTTCGTTCCCCTTCAATTTGAGCCTGGCGTTTGGAAAAACGGCACTCTCTACCAAGCCCGAGGCCGGTGGTATGACGCCGACCTCATGCGTTGGTCTGTGGGGGCTCTCGGCCCGATAGGTGGATGGAGAACTTGGGGCGACAACACCACGGCGATTACTGGTGTCGGCCGCACAGCTTTGCCCTGGATGGACAACACTTTCCGGCGTTGGTTGGCTGTAGGCACAGCCGCGAAGCTATACGCCTACGATTCGGCAGCCACCCTCCACGACATAACACCGACAGGCTTCACGGCCGGCAGAACCAGCGCAAATCCCAATATCGGCTACGGAAACGCAGTTTACGGACAGTCAACATACGGAAATCCTCGCCCAGACTTGGGGATTCCGGAACCGGCCACGATCTGGTCGTTCGACCTATGGGGCGAAAATCTTGTAGGTTGCACACCAGACGATGGCGATGTTTATATGTGGGATGCAAGCACAGCTTCACCGGGAAGTGCGAAAGCTGCCAGGATAGCCAATTCACCTCAGTTTGCTATCGCCACAGCAGTTACCAGTGAACGTATCCAGATGGTATTCGGAGGCACTCCGTCTGGTGGCGCAGAAGCTACTCGGGACAGACGCAGAATATTCTGGTCTGACTCGGAGGACAATACTGACTGGACACCCAGCTCCACAAATCAGTCAGGAGATCATATCCTAGACACTGAAGGTGACCTACTTGGAGCCGTAAAAGTTAGGGATCGTCTTTTGATTTTCACGACTATAGATGCCCACCTCGCCACTTATGTAGGGTTGCCCTATGTCTACTCGTTTGATCGCATAGGAGACGCCTGTGGCCCTGTCTGCGCCAATGCAGTAGCCGTAGCTGGACCCACGGCATACTGGATGGGTCGATCAGCCCGAGGTTTCTTCATGTACGATGGAACTTTGCGCTCCATCCCGTGCGATGTCGAATCTTTTTTACTTACCGAAATGAACCAGGCTCAGGCGTCAAAAGTCGTAGCCTGGCATAATACTTTGTTCAATGAAGTGGTGTGGTTCTACCCGAGTTCTACTGACGAGGTCGATGCCTATATCTCGTATAACTATGTCGAAGAGCATTGGTCTACCGGAACACTAGGACGCACGGCCGTAACTAGCCGTGGCATATTCCTGCAGCCGATTATGTTTGACGCGTCCGGCAACCCTTACGAACACGAAGTAGGGAATACTTATGCCGATGTCGGACAGGCAGCGAAGGTGCCGTATGTCGAATCTGGGCCTATCGAACTCGGCAATGGTGACCGCGTTTTGAGTTGCACCAGCCTAATCCCGGACGTTACATCCCTGGGAGACATCACAACCACGTTCTACACTAGGCTATATCCAACCGACAGCGACACAACTCATGGGCCGTTCACGATGACTGCCCCAACCTCTGTGCGCTTTACTGGCAGAACGTGTCGCATGAGATGTACTAGCAGCTCAAGTGCTGCTTGGAATGTCGGCGTACCGAGGCTTGAACTCCAACCTGGGGGTAGACGATGAGCGTACAGGCTCCGGCAGGAGTGAGGCGATTAACGCTGGCTCCTCCACCAGACGAATATGATCGAAGCCTGGAGATGTCGAATAACAGAGCTCTCGAAGAATCCGACCACACGAATTTTAAGCATTTCCAGGATGTAGACTTGGCGAACAATGAACGCCTGATTCTGGTTAGTGCGAATGGTACACGCTACCAGGTGGTAGTGTCTGACGCCGGTGCCTTGTCAACGAGTGCAGTCTGATGAAATCAGTTGACCTTCAAGGATTCGCAGAGGCATGGGAACATTGCAAGCCATTTATGGTTAAGGCGTTAGCCAAGAGTGGACAGCAGTGGGACATTGAAGATGTGTGGAAAGACATCGAAGACGGCGAAGCTGTTTTCTACCCTGTAAAGGATGGGGCTGCCGTCTTCAAGATCATGCTGTATCCACGCAAAAGAATGCTGAGAATATGGTTGTTCGGTGGTAAAACAGGGACGCAAAGAGCAAACCTGGATGCTGTCATGGAAGCAGCTGATTACTATGCAGAATTACATGAGTGTGAAGGAATCGAATTGTTAGGACGAAAAGGCTGGGAGAAGGTTTTGGAGCCGTACGGCTACGACTACAAGAGCGTGATGCTCGTTAAAGAACTAGGAGGATAAAATGGGTGGCGGAGACGAAAAAGGCCTAGAAAGTATGCGACTCGAAAATGTTCAAAAATTAGATCCATTAGCTGAAGCCCGGCAGATCGGTTTTTGGAATCAGGCCCAGCAGTATGCGGCTACTTCTCCGTTTCAATCTCAGTACGGAGGTGCGTCCTCCATGCCCGGCCTCGGAGGTATGTCACAGCAAGGGCAAAAATACCTCACCAACCAGATCCTCGGGCCTGGTAGTTATGCAACCAACAACTTGGGTTTTTCAGATTATGCCGAGCCGGCCGGTCGCAATGATTCTCCTGGCTGGGCTTACGATCCAAGTATGGAAGCAATCGATGGGCAACCTTATGTGCCACCTTTTATACCACCAAAGCTCCCTACTAACAACAATCCTAACGCCCCTGATCCTAACGCCCCTGCTTATGACCCTAATGCCCCTGCCGAACCCCAAGGCGATGGCCTGAGTCCTGCTGGTGCTGCCGCAGCAGCAGCTAGTGGATTTGAACGAACTCCTGCGGAGATAGCAGCAGGTGTAGCGGCTGGTGGACTCGGTGGCTGGAAAGAAAAGAACAGGGCAGCAGAGGCGGCCAGGGCAGCAGCAGCAGCAGCAGCAGCAGCAGCAGCAGCGAATACTGCACCACCATTTGTATCAGAACCTACACCACCTTATGTACCGCCATTTACTCCACCAGTTACTCCACCACCTCCAG
>Ga0209402_10000811_pt1 | contig 36010 bp, 33 predicted proteins | sample ArcticOcean_MG_C_3_FD_187437 | JGI IMG/M metagenome (GOLD analysis project Ga0209402, IMG submission 187437) | Marine microbial communities from western Arctic Ocean - ArcticOcean_MG_CB8_126 (SPAdes) (version 2) | ecosystem: Environmental > Aquatic > Marine > Oceanic | place: Arctic Ocean... | reverse complement strand
TCAGCGAATTAAATCGTGCTATTACTGTAACTTCACTGTAACTAACAGAAAAGCCCCGGCATTTCTGCGAGGGCTTTTCCAGTTTGTCGCCAGTTTGGTGGAGCTTGAGGGACTCGAACCCTCTACCTCCTGCTTGCAAAGCAGGCGCTCACAGCTACTATCGTCACAAAGGGTCTATAGGATAGATTCCGTTTCAGACGCCGATCTACCCTCCTCGAACCCCACCAAGCGTGGCGGGGTTTGGTAAATCGCTGAAAGCTTAAATTCAAAGACCCAGCACTAGGCTGGGTCTTTGTTGGGGTTTAGATTGGTCGGGGCGGCAAGACTCGAACTTGCGACCCCCCGCCCCCAAAACGGGTGCGCTACCACTGCGCCACGCCCCGACGATAAATAAGTCTACCGAAAATAATCAAAAATACTTTTGTGCGGTATTGACTAGTTCGGTCCCCCAAAACGGGTGCGCTACCACTGCGCCACACCCCGACATGTTGTCGCTGGCCCGCCAAGCGGTACAGAGCAACCTAACTATTGTAAAACCGTGAACGCCCATTCACATAATCTAATTTGACCAATATTGTGCGAACTTCCAAAACAGAATCCTCAATCTGATCTCAAACGTAAGTGAACGGCGACTCACCTCAAGTTAAACTTTCAACATATTGGGGGTTTCGCCCAGATATCTGGTGTCAGATGTATTGTGATTCCTCAAGCCAAGCGCGAACTTTGATTAAGAGAACGAAACCAGAGTTTACTTTCTCGTCTATCTACACATGAAATCTAGATGAAGCGCGGATCCCATCCGATGGGGCTGCGACGGAGTTCTAGCCACGGCTTCACTACCCATGCTCCACCGACAGCGAACTACGCAAGTAGTCGATGGATCCAATACCAACCAACGCCCCGTCCGACATCTGCGACGTGGCCACCCTCTAGGCGTACTGCGCAACAGCCAGTACCGACGCTACTGGGCGGCCGGATTCGCAACGTTCACCGGTTTCAACATGCAAATGCTGATCCGCGGTTGGATGATGTACGACCTCACCCAATCTCCTTTAATGGTGACCATGGTCACAGCGGCAATGATGATGCCGATGCTGTTCCTTTCACTACTTGGTGGCGCACTCGCCGACCGGGTTGATCGCAAAAAGATCACCATCGCATCCGATATAACGCTCTTCGCTAGCTTCGGCGCGCTGTTCGTAATTTCAGCAACGGGAATCATGACCCCGTGGCACATTATTGGTATTTCCGTAGTAAACGGAATCGCATTCTCGCTCGCCGTTTCAGCACGCCAGGCTCTGGTGTCTGGCCTGGTTCATCGCGAGCAGATGCGAACTGCCGTTGGCCTTTCGGCAACCACTTACAATTCAGCGCAGATTATCGGTCCCGCTATCGGCGGGGTGATGCTTCCTACTCTCGGTGCAACATGGGCACTCGCTGTAAGCGCTATCGTCGTTCTGCCCGCCATATACCTATACACCACGCTCAAGCCAGCACATCACACAAGCGTCAACAACGCTAAGGGATCGGTTTTCGAAAACGTAAAGGCTGGTCTGGCCTACGCCTACCAGCACTCGACCCTGCGATTCCTGATGCTTGGCGCAATGGTGATGATCCTCACAGTAGGTCCGTTCCAATCGCTGATGCCAGTGTTCGCTGAAGATGTGCTGAACGTCGGTGCCGGCGGACTCGGCGTGTTAATGCTTTCAGCCGGGGTCGGCGCACTTATCGGTTCAATCATTGTTGTCGGCATCGGTGAAAGCGTTGGACACCAGAAACTCGAACTAATCTTCGGTCTGCTGGCGGCCACCTCACTTACTGCGTTTGCACTGTCGCCGTGGTTCGCACTATCGATAGTTCTCGTGAGCATCACGGCGTTCGCGACGACTAGTTTCATGGTTGTGAACATGACCGTCATTCAGATAACCACACCGGACTACATTCGAGGCCGCGTTGTTAGCGTGCGGTTCCTGGTGATCGGCCTGATGCCACTCGGAGCGCTTTCGATGGGGTTCGGTGCCGAAGCATTTGGCGCACCAACCGCTGTTGCGATCATCGCTGGTGTTGGTGCTGCTGGATTCTTGCTGGTGCAGATCGCTTCTCGATTGTTCTCCTCACCAGACTCTCAGCCAACTCCCAGCAACCAGTAATTCAACCGTAAGATCGGTCGAATCACACTATTCCTAATCGAGTAATCGGTGTCGGGTCTGCGCCCGGATCCGGCACCGGTTTCTCGAAACTTACGGGCGATCAACAACCAGATGACGCGCTAAAAGCGTCCCCTTCCTCAATCAACGAGGAGATTCAAAATGATCGTTTTCAAATCTTGTGTCCGATGCCAGGGTGACGTCCATCTTAAGGACGATCACTTCGGCCAGTTCCTGAGCTGCTTACAGTGCGGTGCTTCTACCGATGTGCCTGAACGCATTGACATAACGTCATTGCCCGACATCGCCTAAATCCCTGCAACACGCCTGCCGTACCTCAATACAGAGGTGTTGTTGCTCACGCTGACCCGGTACTATCCGTGCCTTACGTCGAATCCATCGCGATTCGCCACCCTGAGGTAGGATTCTTTTGAAAATTACGTCCGTCAGCGCGATTTATCCGAACTACAAGCACACGACGCCATCATGGCGAACGCATCTATGGCAGATCGTCGTTCGAATCGAAACCGATACCGGTCAAACTGGCTGGGGATTTGGTGGTGGTGGCAAAGCGGCGGTCGAGATCGTTAATGGCCACTTTTCTGAGCTTCTAGTTGGTCGTTCTGTAGATTCGGTTGCCGATATTTCAGATACGTGGGACATGCTCTACGCCGAGTCGATTCCTTATGGCCGTAAAGGCGTAGCGATTATGGCTCTGAGCGGGGTAGATCTGGCCCTGTTCGACGCACTCGGCAAGGCCGAATCAAAGCCAGTCGCAGCGCTGCTTGGCCATTCGATCAAGAGCTCCATTCGTTGCTATGCGACCGGATCCGATACCGATTGGTACGCCGAGCTTGGATATACCGCCCAGAAGATGCCCCACCGCTGGACCGGCGACGAGTCGATTGATACCGCCGTTAGCGTTTCCGAGAAGGCACGTGCTGCTTTCGGGCCAGATGCCGAGGTGATGCTCGACGTTTATATGTCATGGGATTCGCCAGCAACACTCAAGATGAACGACGCCCTGAAACACGTTGGCATCCACTGGTTTGAGGATGTGCTTACGCCTGATGATTTAAGCGAACTTGGCGAATTACGACCCAAGATTCACCCGGTGAACATGGCGGGTGGCGAGCACGAATTTACCCAACACGGATTTGCCGATATAGCGCGCAACAAGTCGTACGACATCTGGCAGCCCGATATCACCTGGTGCGGCGGGATTACGGCTGGTCTACGCATAGTCGATATGGCAAAAGTGGCAGGTGTGCAGGTTGTGCCGCATCGCGGTGGCGAGCCGTGGGGACTTCATCTGATTGCAGCCACTGATTGCGAAGATTTTGCTGAGCTATTGCCGGGTGTTCGAGGTGCAGGCACGGACGATCTGTGGATCGGCGCACCCGAAGCGGTGAACGGTCACATCGATATCGCCGACGCGCCCGGATTTGGGGTCAAGCCAAACGAAGATCTGCTATGAAAATCAAAGCGGTAATATTCGATCTGTTCGGTACTTTGATAGCGAACTACGATCGAGAACACTACTTGGCGGTGGCGGAGAAGATGGGTGAAGCCGCCGGAGCCGAGCCTGTAGAGTTCCGAACGATCTGGCGGAAGTACTACGTCGAGCGGCTCACAGGCGTGTTCAAGACTGAGTCTGAGAACATCAGGTGGGTGTGCGAGCAGTTGGGGCACGTTGCGAGTCCCGAACAAGTCGAGAGCGCCAATCAGGTGTATCTCGAATTCGCCATGCCGTTTCTGGCAACTCCACGCGAATCGTCGATAGAGCTTTTAGAAGGGCTCAAGGCCAGAGGTGTTCGAACCGGGCTTCTTTCCGATTGCGGCCCCTGGGTTCCCAATCACTGGGACTCGTCGCCATTCTCCAAGTTGATCGACTTCCCAGTTTACTCCAGCAAATCGGGCAAGAAAAAGCCCGACGAAAGCCTTTACCGCAACGCCGCTAACGGGCTCGGAGTGCAGCCGGAGGAAGCGATGTATGTCGCCGACGGGAACGGTGAAGAACTGGTCGTCGCCCGCAGACTCGGCATGCGAGCAGTGCGCATAACCCCGTGGAACGCACCCGGCTCAACGCCAGACGCCGACTACTCGCATTCATGGGAACACGAATCAGTCGACGCCCTGTGGGAAATCCTCGAACTACTGAACGACTAGGCGACCAGCCTCAAAGCGCTCGACGCTCTACTTCAGTGCCCGAGCGATGTTCTCGCACGCCTGCATGTAGATCGTTGCGTCGACGTTGATCGACAGGTACTGCACTCCGAGATCGATAAGCCACTTGCCCATCTCAACGTCCTTGGCATACGAGCCAACCACACGACCCTGTGCTCGTGCCTTCGATGCGGCCTCTTTCAAAGCTTCTTCAACGATCTTCGAACGAACGTCGCCGGGCACGCCAAGCGACTGAGAAATGTCGTACGGGCCTAAGAACAGGACATCGATTCCATCCACAGTCATGATCTCATCGAGGTTGTTCAGACCCTTTACGCCCTCAATGTGAACCACCGTCATCGTCTCTTCGTTCTGGCGCGCCGGGTGGTCTACAGCGTCGTCCTTGTAGTAGTTACCAGCTCGGGTAAATACCGAAACTCCGCGCTCGCCCATGGGTGCGTACTTGGCAGCGTGAACGACCTTCTCGGCGTCGGCCTTTTCGTTGATCTGCGGAACCTGAACGCCTTCGGCTCCAACATCAAGCGCCCTCAGAATCGGCCATTCTGCGTTTTCACCGACTCGGACGATAGGAGCAACACCGGTGCCCTGCGCGGCAATAACCAGATCAGCTACACGCTCCATAGAAAGCGGACCATGTTCTGTGTCGAGAATGCAAAAGTCCATCCCGGCGTAGCCGAGCGTGTCGATCATCGTGGTCGATGGAACGATAGTGAACGGGCCAACGACAACTTCGCCTGCCTGGAGTTTTTTCTTTAGCGCACCACGAATACTTTTGGTCATTTTTGATACTTCACTTGTGGCACCAAGTCTCGGAGAATGGCACTGATAACGATTGAATTGATATGGAACGGCTCAAAGTTTACCGCTAGTTCCGCCTTGGGGCCGCGATCGGTCGCTCTGTCATCCCGAACTAGATTCAGGATCTGCGGTCAACGGTAGCCATTACCGATGACAGTTCAGAAGGTCAATGTTCACTATCTACAAGTCGAAATCGGCAGGAATATCCGTGGCGCAAGAATTCACACTCGAAGATCTGATCCCATACCTCGAACTATTCGAAGAACTCGAACTCGAAATCTGGATCGACGGTGGATGGGGAGTCGATGCGCTTTTAGGCAAGCAAACTCGAACGCACGCAGACCTTGATTTCTTAATTGAAAAAGTCAGTTCAGATCGGCTTGTGTCGGCAATACGCGAACTGGGGTTCATCGATGTACACACCAACGACCACACTCAGTGGAACTTCGTTATGGGCTCCCCGGAAGGCAAAAAGTTCGACTTTCATGTGCTTGAACGAGCTTCCGGTGGCGACTACTTATACCGCGATCCTGACAACCCGATTCCAGTTACAGCTGAGTCAATGAACGGAACAGGCACTATCGCCGGGCGATCAGTCCGCTGCCCTACTCCCGAATTCCAAATCGACAGCCACACGGGCTACAACCTGAAGGAAACCGACATTCAAGACGTAACGGCGCTCAGAGACAAGTTCGGATTAGCGTTACATCCTCAGCACCTTGAGTATTTGGCCGAGTACGGTGAAGGCTAAGCAACAATCACCGGAACGAGCATTTCATCGGGTGTTAGCCCGCCGTGCTGGGCGTTCAACGTCAGACCCGTCCCGTCAGACCCTCGACGAAATTTCATTCCAGCGTCGTATCGGGCGATCGCCATGAATATGCCAAGTCTGGGTAACGTGAATTCGGAAACCCCGTCGGGACCTAGAAGTTCAGCTGCAAGTACATCGGCTGCGCTCAACAACAAAAAGTGTTCACCGAATCTGCGCTGAAACTCTGATGTGAATTTATCTTCCTGTCCCGTGATCACATGAAACATCAGGATGCGTTCATCTCCTGATGGCGCGTCGACCAGCAGATCGGTCAAAGGATCGTCGGGTTCAATCAAGAACTTTCGCTGCTCTGGCATATCGAGGTGCCCATGATCGGCGGTTACGACCAATTTGGCGTTCTCTGGAAGCGAACGGCTCAATCTGCCAAGTTCGTTATCAACGAATGCAACCTCTCTGAGAGTGTCAGGGTGGCCAGTGCCAACCTCATGCGAAACGTTGTCCACCCGCGGCCAGAAGATGTGCGAGTAGGTGGGCTGCGAAGCCGTTCGGATTCGCTCGATCACTTTATCGATCACTCCTGGAAGATCTTCATAACCAACGACCGTTTCTCTGCCATGCAACGCGCCTGTCGCCACGCTGTCTGAGAACAAGCTCGGAATGAAGTTGATTGAATCCCGCTTGAACCGTAGCGGTTCCGGAATACCCGGCCAAACGTTCTCGCCGGTCAGACCAAGGTCCGTCAGATTTACATCGTCTTTGGTCCTAACCCATGGAAACAGCGTTGCCCGTGCGTTCAACTCAGCAAGATGAACGTACCAGCCAATTGCACCATGCTGTCCCGGCCATTCGGCACGCCCAAACGAAAACAAATTTGGCCCGGTGGAACTTGGAAAAGCTGCCCGACTTCCTAATGCCAGATGTGAACGGCTGAACGAATCTTCGGGGAGAGTGTTCACGAAGTTCATCCCGAATCCATCGACGATCACGAACACCAGATGATCTGGTTCGCCAATCAGCCGTCTAAACCGATCCGCAACAGGATCGTCAACGCGCTGTGCAGTCCCACAAATCCCGCTTATCGCTCGTGCAAGCGACACCGGATTAGGCTCGTCTGCCGATGGCAAAAGCCAGCGTCCCGCCTTCGCACCGTCAAAAAGTTCCTGCAGTTGGGATGACATTGCCGAAGTGTAAGCGCAGATTGCTTGAAGATAACTAACCGATATTCGCCATTCAGCCGTTATCCTTCTTCGATGACTAATTCCGGGCCAGATTCAGGGCCAAATTCGAAAATAGTATTTTTAGGCACAGGAACCTCCGAGGGTGTCCCCCGAGTTTCGTGTCTGACCGACCCCGATAGCAATTGCCCGGTGTGCCCCGACGCAATTAAACCCGGATCGCCAAACCGACGTCGCAACACATCGCTATTGATCCAGCGTCGGCTAGCCGATAATAGAACGAGCAACATCGTTATCGACGCTGGAAAATTCTTCTATGAAATGGCATTGCAGTGGTTTCCGAAGTACGCCGTGCGCACTATAGATGCCCTGCTGATCACCCACGCCCACGCCGACGCTGTTGGCGGCTTCGACGATCTCAGAGACTGGACCAACAACGCTCAGGAATCGCTCCCGATCTACCTGCGTCAAAAAGACCTCGACTCTGTCGATTCACTTTTCTATTACCTAGTAGATCGCAATCGGCAAACCGGCGGTGGAGGAGTAGCCAAGCTTGATTTCAGAACGATCGATGCCAACCCACTCGAAATAGACGGGCTCACGCTTACCCCGTTACCCGTTCAGCACGGGCGAAACTACGAGATCTTCGGCTATCGTTTTGGCGACGTCAGCTATGTCTCGGATGCTTCCTTCATCTCAGATGAAACGGCAAATCTCATGGAAGGCACGGACCTTTTGATTCTCGACGCGCTCCGTCCCGCGCGGACGCACGGCACCCACTTCACGGTCGAACAAGCGGTTGATCAGGTGCGACGACTCCGCCCGAGGCGAACGCTTCTAGTCGATGCCACGCACGACATCGATCATGTTCCAGTGAACGCTGAGTTGGCGAAGTTGAAACACACAGAAGGGCTCGACATCCAGTACGCCTACGATGGTCTGGCGATCGAGGTTGAGCTTTAGCGGAACCGCAGCCTACTCGCCGCGCTGCTCGGCTCGTTCCTTGCGGTACATGGCGATAACTTCGTCGTCTGGTGGGTAGTAGAGTCCGGGGGTCAGCTGCTCTTTATCGAGGCGGGCACGGATCCACTCTTCAAGATCGTCGTACTCGATCGCCTTCGCAGCGATATCGACCGCTACTCCACGAGGAATCACCACGACGCCATCGTCGTCAGCAACAATGTAGTCACCCGGTCGAACGAGAATTCCGTCAACAGCAACCGAGTCGTTGGTCGAATACGGCGTGCCTACTCTAGTTCCCAAATTAGACGTTTTGTCGAGTCCCCACATCCCAACGCCGTAGTCCTGAACGGTGTGCATGTCACGAATTCCGCCGTCGCACACAAGGCCATCAACGCCGCGCTGCTTGAGCCTGAGGAATTTGATGTCGCCACCGATCGACATGCGCTTATTGCGCATCGACTCCATCACGATCACGTCACCGGGTCCCGCTAGCTCGAACGCTGCGAACTCTGGCGACTCTTCTCCACCGGGTTTTTCGGCCATGCCGTCGGGTCGCGCCGGTACAAATCGAACCGTAATTGCCCTCGCAACCATTCTCAGGCCAGGATTCATCGTGCGCACGTTCGGCATGTAGACATAGTGGGGTTCGTAGCCGTTTCGGGCTAACACGTCGACAACTGCGGTCGTGTTCACTTTTTTGAGTTGTTCGATCGTCGCTTTGTCTAATACGTGATCGGGCGTGGGCTGAATAACGGCCATTGGCGGAAGATTTCTCCGGCTGAGGGTGTCGATAGGAGCGTCAATAGTACAGGGCGATGACGGGTGCCACTCCTGGCTCAACCCCAGTCGAGGGTGAAGCGCTCGATAATAAGGGCGGCGTGCTTAGCGCCGAATAGAAAATCTTCAGTCGTGATGTTCTCGTTTGGGGCGTGGATCTTGTGTGATGGATGATCGATGCCCGACGTAGCGATCGGCATTCCCAGCGTGTCGCCAAAGTCGAACATCGGACCTGTGCCAGCCATGTTCGGAGTCATCACCGGCTTACGACCGTAGATATCTTCAGCCGTCTCGGCAACAAGTTGGACCCACGGCGAATTGAGATCGGTGCGATACGGATTCACTGCGCCAAGTATCTCGATCTCAACATCCTCAAAACCGTGCTTATCAAGATGCTTTCGCAGTTTGTCGAAAATGTCATACGGACGTTGTTCAGGCACCAAACGGAAGTCCATCTTGGCTTTCGCCATGGCAGGCAGAACGGTTTTGAGCCCGGCATCCTGATAGCCGGAATCGAGTCCCGCTATGTTCGCTGTCGGCTGGAAAGTCAGCTGCTTGCGTAGGTCTTCGCCATCGAGACCCTTCACGAATCCGTCTACGCCAAACGTGTCGAGCCACTCTGGAGCGTCATCCGGTAGTGCTTCGACCGCTGCAACAGCTTCAGCGCTTGGCTCTGTGATTCCATCGTAAAATCCTTCGATCAGAATCCGCTCGTCATCGTCTTTGATCGTGGCCAGAGCTCGCAACAATCGCCACGCTGCCGATGGCAATATAGCCGCGTACGACGAGTGTGCGTCCCCAGAAAGCATGCTGACGCTGAGTCCAACTCCAAGTACGCCTTTAAGCCCCAGATACATGAACGGGTCGCCGTTCAGATTCCGACCTCCGCCTTCCCAGATACAGGCGTCGGCTCGAAAATCATCGCCACGCTCGGCGATGAGATCTGGAAGGTTTATCGACCCCGATTCTTCCTCGCCTTCGCAGAACATCTTGATATTGCAGGGAACGCCGCCGCGCTCTTCCCTGAACGCGCTGATCGCTGCCAATCGAGCACCTATGTTGCCCTTATCGTCGGACATTCCTCGGCCATATAAGCGGTCTCCAACTCGGGTTGGCTCGAACGGATCGGTGTCCCACAGCTCAAGCGGATCGACCGGCTGTACGTCGTAGTGACAGTAGAACAACAGGGTAGGGGCGGTCGAAGGATCAACACCCTCGCCGGATGCAGGTAAAAAGCCGTATACCGTTGGCAAGCCGTCGTTAGGCACAGGCACGATTTCGGCGTCGAATCCGTTGCGTTCGAGAATTTCTTTCATCAACCCCGGTGCTTTATCGAAGCCAAGTTTCTGCGCTGATATCGAAGGCTGCCGAACTAGTTCGAATAGCAGTTCTATCGACTCATCAACGTGCGAATCGATATGCGAGTAGATGTCTTTCATGCTTCTCCACCAATCTCTCCAGCGTTCAGTTCCAAATACGCCCAGTAGCGCGCCAGGCACATCAGGGTCACGCCGTCCTCTATTTCCTGGCTCGCCGCCATCGCTACAATTTCCTGTCGAGTCACGAGTTTGGCATCGACTATGCCTTCATCTAGCTGGGGAGTGACATCACTCGGTTCAATCTCAGGAAGATGTGCCAACACCGTGTAGAACGTATCGCCTACGAACCCGGATATCGGCGTTTGATGTCCCAAAAACTCGACTTTTTCAGCAACGATTCCCGTTTCTTCGGTCAGTTCTCGACTACCCGAAACAACGGCCGTTTCACCATCTTCGATCATCCCCGCTGGAAATTCCCACATGTACTTTTTCACCGGGTACCGATAAATCCTGATCAACAGATATTGTCCTGAAGGAGTCACCGGAACGACCATCACTCCACCATTGCCGGAATGGATGCGAGCCCACGAATAATTGCCGGGCTGTCCGTCGGTGCGAATCGTTTCGTCGTAGTAAAAATCGAACCACGGCGTCGGATATACCAGACGCTCTTGCTTCGTTTCGACGTGAGGAATGTCGCTGTATCCGTCCTGATCAGCCATGACTACTCAACCGCCCCCGGCATGCCCGGCTCGAGTGGCTGTGAATCTTGCGGGTAGCCCCCGGCCAAGAATCCGCCATCAACCGTTATCGTTTGGCCATTCACGTATTCGCCAAGATCTGACGCCAGAAACACGCATGCTCCTGCGATGTCCTTAGGCAGGCCACCTCGCCTACTTGGAATAAACCCAAGAGCGGAACCCAAATACTCGTCGTTACCTCGCCCCGACTCCTGATCCTCAGGCAGCACCCGGCTATCGATATACCCTGGCGCAACGCAATTCGCAGTAATACCGGTGCCCGCCAGATCGTGAGCCATCGACAGCACCATGCGGTTTAGCCCGGCCTTCACGATGCCATACACCGTGTCATGCGGCCACGCTCGGTAGCTGTGGACACTGCTGATATTGATAATGCTGCCACCGTGACCATGCTCGATCATGCGGTTGGCTACGCTCTGGGCCATAAACAGATAACCCTTCAGGGCGTGACCCACTAGATGATCCCAGAACTCCTCTGTGATCTCCGTGAAGCGCATGTCACGCGATGCGACGGCGTTGTTGACTAGGATGTCGATCCGACCGTGCTCGGCAACGAATTCGTCGAGCATCCGGGATCGGTCATCGGCATTGCCAACGTCGGCCTGATGCCACGATGCCTTCCGTCCAAGAGATTCAACCGCAGCGATGGTCTTATCCGCCTCATCGTCACGCACAACGTCGTTGATGCCAACATCGGCTCCGTGTTCGGCAAACAGCTGCGCAATGCCGGCCCCAATACCACGGCGGGAACCAGTGATAAGCGCCTTTTTACCTTCAAGAAGTTTTGTGGTCATGGTTTTATCGATCCGTTCTGAACGCCTAGTCCTGCATTTTCTTCGTTGCGATCATGCCGCCATCGACAAGAATCGTCTCGCCGTTTACGTATTGACCCAACTCAGAAGTGAGATACAGCACAGCATTTGCGATGTCGCTTGGAAGTCCGCCTTTGGCTGCTGGCAAGTGCGAAGTAAATCGCGAAGGATCGTGCGGCGCACCATCAATTACGTCATCATCGTCGGCATCTGGCAATCTGTTCGAAATAGCCCCCGGCGCAATGCAGTTAGCGTTGATGTTGTGACCCTTCAGGTCGATGGCAAAGCCTTTCACCATGCGGCGAAGACCAGCTTTGGCGGTTCCGTAAGCGGTCCAGTTCTCGATACCGACATACGCGTGCACGCTGGCGAGGCAAACGATGCTCCCGCCGGTGCCCTGAGCGATCATTTCTTTGGCAGCCCGTTGCGAACCGAAGAAGTAGCCCTTCAGCGAAAGGTCCATCATCCGATCCCAGAACACTTCATCGGTGTCGAATAGCGGACGTGACTGATCTGGGAAGATGGCGTTGTTGATCAGAATGTCGATCCGGCCGTGTTCGGCAAGGAACGAATCGATTACAGCGTTGAACCCAGCCACGGTGCTCACATCGCCAGCATGAAAAGTTCCCTTCACGCCACGTTTGGAAACCAGTTCGGCGGCCCGCTGCGATACCTCGTCATCGACAATATCGTTGATCCCAACGTCGGCACCTTCGTTCGCCAGCGTTAGTGCAATGCCACGTCCAATGCCTTTTCGTGCACCGGTGATCAGTGCCTTTTTACCGTCGAGCAAACCCATTAATAGCCTCCGAGATTAGTATTAGAAATGTTCTGATGCCGATCTTAGCGTGAGTTGAACTGCTTCGGATGGGGTTTGCGACCACACTATTAGATTTCGCTAGTGAACTTTGGCAATTGCTTTGGCTTGGGCCTCGTTCATCGCTGCGATTTTTTCCGCTTCCAGATTGGGCACAACGTACTCGAATGCGGCACCGTCTTTTGCCCCTGCGGCGAAAACCAGAACAGCGTCACGAACGGGCATCCCGAGCTTCTCTAATACCAGCGCATATCCAGCGAGCTGTGGTTCGTATCCGGCAGCGCGTTTCTGCAGATCTTCGCCCTGAACCTGATCGGTTTTGTAATCGACGATTGTCACAGTGCCATCCTCGTTGCGCACCAAGAGATCGATCGAGCCCTCAACTTCAACGCCAGGGGCGATTTCAGCCGCAACCCACGCTTCACGCCAGCTATTCTCCGCCGTCGCTCGTGCAATCGTCGGACTCGCCAGCGTGTTACGAACAAGCGTTGCGATCCATTCCTGCTGATCGGCCAGTGAGTACGCGTCTTGGGCTTGCAGAACAAGATCATCCAAATTCGAATGGTCATCGAAATCAACATCTTGGAGTACACCGTGAACGGCCGATCCAATCTCGGTTCCGCCACGGCCTTTGCGTGCCGTGTTCCACTCAGTCGATTCAGCGTTATCTTCTGGTTTCGCTGGCTCGAACATCGTGTGATCGGCGAGTTGCGACGGTGTCACGTAGCCACGCCCTTTGGCAGATTCCACAGTTTGTTCAAGATCAGCCATCCACGATTTCCGACGATCAAGCGAGTACGAATCCACAGTTGTTGCAGGTTTGGCTGAAGAGCCGGCACTGCTCACCACCGACACTGGCGCAACCCAAAACGGCTCAGCGAGCCCGCTCGCCTCGTCAAACTCACTGATCATCGCAGCAAGGGTTGATTTGTCTCTGCTCGACCGATGAACACTAACTATCAGATGCTCTCTCGCCCTCGTCGCACCAACATAGGCAAGCCGCACTTGTTCGGCTGTATCTGCGTCTTTGTTGGACTTAGATTTTTCTTCGTAGTCCTGCGTTGAAATTCCGAGATTTGCCGATCCCAATCGCACTGAAACGACCGGTTCACCGCGCTCTTCTCTGATTATCGAACCGCCCCGGTCGGTCGATGTGCCAACTTGTAGCCCCATCAGTGCCACGATTGGGAACTCCAAGCCCTTTGCGGCATGCACGGTCATGACCCTCACGGCGTTCACCTCGCTGTTCGAAAGCGCACCCTCGGCGACTCGAACTCGCGCCGCAGCCTGTCGAGATATCCACCGGACAAACTCCCTTAATGAACCTGTGCCTGAGCGTTGAAGCGACCTTGACATCTCGATAAATAAATCGATCAATCGCTCCCGGTCACCATTGGGATTCGATAGTGCCGCGATTTCCCTTAAACGGCGGTCACGCACAAATCGTTCGATGAGATACGGCGTGGAAATTTGCTGTCGCATGTCATGGAATGATGCCAATCCAGCCAATCCAACCGCCACATTGCGAAGACCGGTGCCCTCATCAAAATCATCGACGGAATGACGTTCTCGGGAGTATTCAAATTTACGACCAGAGCTAGCCCACTCATATAAATCCTGATCAGAACACGCCCACGCAGCCGATCTCAGAGCGGCAACTATCGCCACCTGATCAGTCGGATCGTCGATCGCTACCAGGTTGTTGCTCAGTTCATGGATGGTCTGCGATTCGAAAATCGGTGCCTGTCCTTCGAGAACGTATGGAATTTCGTTCTCAAAGAAGGCGCTTTCCAGAAATGCCAGTGCGGTTCGCCGGGGCATCAGCACGCACAAATCACGATAGCTGGAGTCTCGTAAACCACCGTCGCCATCAGGAAGCTTCCACTCGCCCGCTCCAACACTAAGCGCCAGCTTTGCGAGATCATCAGACTCGGCCTCACGAGCCATATCCACGTTCCCGTCATCTGGCCCTCCGGCGATCATCACCCGTGGCTTATCCGATTCGAAGTAGTCGCTGCGTCCGGGTTCAAACGGCACATAATCGGCCTGATTCGGGTCGTTGGCTTGACCGTCAGGACCATTCATCCACGGCTCAAATACGGCGTTCACCCAGTTCAGTATCCCGGGATCCGATCTATAGTTGCCGGTGAGTGAAAGTCGCTCTGCACCGAGCGATCCGATCAAGCCCTGTAATTGCGTCAAATCAGCTCGTCGGAATCGGTAGATCGACTGCTTGCCATCTCCAACAACGAACAGTGCCCCCGGCGTTGGCTTGCCAGTTCCGTTCGACCTATCGGCGAGTCGCATCGCCAACTTCAGTTGGAGCGGATCGGTGTCCTGAAACTCGTCGATCAAAACGTGCGTGTATCGGCTCTGAAAGTACTTACGAGCCTCTTCATTTTCATCGAGCAACTCGCAAGATAGAACCAGAAGATCCTGGAACTCCAGCAGTCCCTCGTTGCGGCGTTTTCGTGCATATTCGAGCACCATCTTCGAAACGGCATTCACAAGTGGAACCACTATCGACTCCCCAAGCGACTGCCTTCCAGCTTCGAGCCGACCTTGCGCCTCTTTCAGCAGAGCCCTGACTTCTTCGAGGCTGCTTTCACCGCTGGCCAATGCGGACCAATCGCCCTTACGACCACCGGTTGCCGTGAGTTTCGGTAGCTGTGTGAGCGCCAATATATGCTCTTCATCAGTCTTGCTGGCAATCGCTTCATCAATCCATGACACGACCACATCGATCTCGCCGTTTAGATGACTCAGAAGCTTGTCTTCTGGGTTCGTGCAGTACGTTCGCAGCTCCAACGCCTTCGAGATATCGGCAAGGATCGATTCGAGAACATCCCCTGCGCTAATAACCTGCTTGGGGACCTCTAAATTTCCGAATCGGTCGACAAGATCGTAGTTGGCATGGAACTCTTGGGCGAGATCACGCAGGGTAGCCAACGGTGTTCTCAGCCCTAATCTCTGAGCATTCACGATTGCGTCGGAAAACGCCGGATCCGAGAGTTCATCATCCAACCACTTCGACCACTCCTCTTCGAATCGTGTATCGCCTTGAACCGCATCGTAGAGTTCAAATACTGGCGGCAGCCCGACAGGAAGCGGACGTTCGCGAAGCAGGCTTTGCGCAAAGCTATGGATAGTTCCAATAAAAGCCGAATCCAGTGTTTCCAGAGCTTGCGCCAACATCGATTTAACGGCCGCGCTTACGTCAGCCTGATCTGAAGCAAGCCGTCTTTCCAGCTCTTCTCGAACCCGCTGGCGAAGTTCCGACGCAGCAGCCTTTGTGAAAGTGACAGCCGCGATGTTTTCAGGCTTAACGTCGCCGAGTGTGAACAAGTTTGCGATGCGTTCAACCAACGCCTGCGTTTTGCCAGTTCCAGCGCCTGCTCCGGCATATATGGTTTTCTTCAGCGAGCCTTCTGCGATGCCGACAATATGACGGCGAGCCTCGCTGTTCGTGCGTGTGGACTCGGTCATGCCTCATCCTCCGCCAGCTTCAAATAGCTTTCCAAAGCGGGATCGGACGTCTTCTTCGAATCCCAGAGTCGAGCCTTGCTCTTAGGGCAGACCCGGGCGTACTCGCAGAACATGCAGTTCTCGAATTTCTCACTGCTTTCGCCCCAGCCACCACTGGGATCACCGGGTCGCGCCGGGAACACGCCTTGCTCAATTCCCTCAACGATCGTCCCGACTGCAGCAGTAAGCGCCGAATCAGCTCGGGTGCTGTCGTAGTCGTTCGGCGATGGCTTGAGCTGCGCTCTACCGGGCTCTCGCACGAACCAGTACGAAGCCGAAATATCGGTCCCCGGGTACTTGTGTGCAACTGCCTTCGAGTAAAGCGGCAACTGAAGTTTCGTGCCCTTCTTCACAGGGTCGCTATCGAGTTTCGAATAAGCGGCATTGCTTCCAGATTTGTAGTCGTAGACGATGATGCGGCTGCCGTCGTCAGAGATGTCGACACGGTCAACCTGCCCCCGAAACTTCACAACAGCCCCGCTCGCCGTTCGCACCTCAACCGCAGGGCCCGTGCCTGAGTCTGACGATCCGCTGCCGCTGCCGCCAAACGCAAACTCTGCTTCGATCTGGCGCATGTCGGGCTGACCGGCCGTGACAGGCTCACGACGCAACCATTGTCGAAGTATCAACCACGCTCGTGAAAGCTCGATCTTCCAGGCACCATCCGAACGTCCTGGCGTATCGTCTTTTAATGCCTCGATATGTGATTCGGCGGCAGTACGTAGCCAACTTTCTTGTTCGGTCTTTGGCGGAACGTCCGTCTTAGATTCCATTCGCCATAAAGTGAATTTTTCTAGAACATCGTGAATCAGCGTTCCGAAAGCCAGGGCATCAAGTGCCATTTCAGGCTCGGGCGATTCGGTCGGTTCTATATGCAGTCGTCTGGAAAGGAAATATCGATACGGACATGCTGCGTAGGTTTCGTACGCCGTCGCTGAACCAACGCTTTCGGTGCCAGCCGATTCTGATGCCGCTGGAGATTTGCCACCTGCCACGCTCAAATCGACTCTGCCGTCGTACTCCGTCCACTCCGAACTTTCTTGCTTCGACTCGAACATCACCGACCTCGCTATAGAGGAATTCACTTCGGCCAACGGGAACGACTCAGGGCTGTTTTCACCTAGCACCCAGCTTCTTGCACCAATCAAGTCGTATTCAGCGGCGTCACCGGCAAGTTCGCCTGGCAACACCACCGAATCACACCGTCGCAATATCGTGAGTCCAGCAATCTCATCTTTCAGCAGCTGTCCCGCCTGCAACAAAGGCTGACGTGAAACTTCTCGTACCGCATCGAGGAACCAGCGCGCAGGCCCAAATTCTCTCGATTCACCGGGGATTCCGGCTGGCCAGTACAGAAACACCTGCTCGGCGCTTTCGAGCACAGAAATGAACGATTGCTGACTCTCCTCGACTCTCCGTTCGATCGTGGTCAGGTACGCCCCTTCAGCATCGATCTCTCTCTTCACCGGATCGGGTAGCAGCGGGTCGGTGAGGCCGGGGCTCGGGTAGCGTCCTTCCGACATTCCGAGTACGAATACCGTGTCGAACGGGCAGCCAGCTGCGGTCCAAACAGGCCCTACGTATACGCCTGAACCGAGCGATTTCAACCCTGCAGAACGTCGGCTTAGCTGTTCCCGCAGCACCCCGGCGCAGTGGGCATATTTTGGAAGATTCGAGCCGGGGGTTTCGAGCGATTCAAGCTTGTCGATAAGGCTGAGCAGGCGCTCAGAGCGGTAGTTGCGAGATTCTTGCTGCGTATCGTCGGCGCTCATTAGAAGATAATCGTCGACCATCGATCGTAACCATTTGCCGAAGCCCGACCATGAGTCTTGAGAATTGGATGGCTTCCGATCGGCAAGCCCTGCAACAAATTCCCTCAGCCAATCGGCGTAACCAGCGTCCGACCTCGCAGCCTCGACCTCGTTCGCCCTGCCCTCGTCCAGCAGCGTCGATCGTTCAGCGTGCCTGACGATGTTCCTTGCATAGCGATTCAGGCGCGGCGTCCAGCTGTCACTGACCGATGAAGTCACGCCGGCGGTTCTCGAAATTGCGTCCCACCTCGAAGCCGGAACCGCTCGACTGTTTTTCGGATCTTTCACCGGGGCGCTCGAAAGCCATGCAGTCACATCAAGGCGGGTGAAATCATTTTCAAATATGTCCAGCAAACCGGTAATAAACTGGCCTTCAGAAGCATCGGATAAGGCCGTGCGATCGGGTCCTGAAACAGGAATGCCTGCCAGCTCCAACGCCTCGGCAATTCGGCTGGCATAGCTGTCGTCTTCGAACACCACAGCTACTTGGGCAAACCGCTTCCCGCTTCGTGCGAGATCAACTATTTCACGTACGACGCCTCGTACTTCCTGCGCAACATCTGACACTCCGATTGGCTTCAGTCGGTGCGTGTTTTCGAGCGATTTGTCAGGCAGTTCGATATCAGCTGGCGAACCGATAATTGAAATTGTTACTGCCCCTGGAATTCCAGCAAGGGCTTCGAATAGCGGCCGTTGAACGGGAGCCACAACTGACGCCTCGACCAGCAGCACAGTACCGAGGGCTTGAATGCGTTCAGGGTGATCGCCATCGTGAATGTACTCGGCCGCCTTCTCAGCGACTTTGGAACCTCTCCGATACCCGCTGGCGAGTTCCATGTACTTGCTGAAGCGAGCCACAAGTTCACGCTGTACTTCGCTTTGCCCAGCGATCTTTTCAAGATGGGGAGGTTCGAGCAGCTCCAATTCACGAAAGGTTGAGTGAAGTGCGGATTGCAGCTGTGGTGATACATCAGCCCCACCGAGCTGCTTTCCAAGCGTTAAGTCACGGGCCGATTCGAACACGAACTCAGAAGCTTGAAGATCGTGAAGCAGCGGTTCCTTAAAATCTCGACCCGCCAGCTGCTCAGCGACGTCTTCGAGTCTGGTGAAATCGACGTTGAAAAGTCCGCCTTTCGCAAGCGCCCGCCGAATGTAGAACGAAGCCTGATTCGTGGGCGTAACGACCGTGATCCGTTCGAGTCCACGATCCTCACGGATGCCATCGATAAGCCGACGCAATACCCGGTCGATCCGCTCGTCCCGCCCAGCAAATTCGACGTTACTCATTTGGCAGTCATCGCCTTCCCTCCTGCGGGAGGATCTGAGGCCGGGGCTGCAGACATGCGTGGCCAAGAGCGGTCTTGCCAAGCCCGGCTTAAACAGGATTGCAGCGGCGACCAAGTCATCCGATGACGCCCGGAGCAGAACGAAGGACCTTCGGTGGGGTGGTGGTGGGATGCGACGAGTGTGTTCATATGCATTATGAATGTGCGCTGAATACGCATCCGCAGGTTAACGGCAACACACCACGAATAGCCAGTGACAATGGCAGGAAAATGGCGCCCCCGGCGAGACTCGAACTCACGCTTCCGGCTTCGGAGGCCGGCACTCTATCCAACTGAGCTACGGGGGCTAATGACTAGATGGTAGTTCAAGTCTAGTAGTTCGGCCAACGACTCAGTGGTTGAAATAGGGTCGATGTAAACACTCCGATGGTTACAAGTGTTTACAAAACCTCGATTTTTCACCAAGTTAGACAGGTCAAAATCCAGTATTTGAACTAGAATTCGACCATAGTCCCCGTAGCTCAGCTGGATAGAGTACCGGCCTCCGAAGCCGGAAGTAACAATCACCCGCTCGCACCGCCAAGTACGTCGGAAAGCTTGTCTGAAGCCTCTCGGAGTGAATCAGGCAGAGCGTGACTGTATATCCGGTACGTAGTCGCTGTGTTCGAGTGTCCGAACATCGCACTAACAGTTGTTCTGGGTACGTTTTGGTGGCACGAATCGTCTCGAGATGAGCTAGGCGCGAGTTTGGTGGGCCCTGTGGGGATCGAACCCACGACCTGCGGATTAAAAGTGTGCGTACATCTGTTTCACGCGGCCTCTACAGCTGCCAGTACGACCAACCCCAATCTGGAAGCAGTATCACCAGATGTCCGACGGTGTGGCGACGTTTCTGATTGGTTGGGGTCAGTATTGGCGTCAGTTATATGCCGGTCGTTCAGACCCGCAGACGACATTGAGGTATGCTCAGGCAATTAACGTCGATGAAGCTATCGCAGCCGTCAACAATATGGTGAGACCCAACTTGTAGCCGATTCCCATGGAACAAAAGATGTCGTTAGCATCCCAGTACTTCAACACCCTCGCAGCAATTGAGCGTGCCGTTGCAAGTGGTCACTTCAACATCGCCAAAGTTCTCAGGGCGGTGGCTCATGTGCAGCAAGTGATCGCATTCGATCACGCACGATCCAAGACATCGAGTGATGCACTATCCGAATCGATGAAGAATTTCGTTGCCACGGACTACAGGATTGACACTTCAGACGGAGTGTCGGTTGAAGTTACATCCCGTATGAACGAAATCGTTGAACGATCATTGAAGAGTCTCGAAACCAACGAGGACGTGTCTGAATCAGACGTTGCACAGTCATTGTGGGGCTGCGCTAATTGTGGGAATGTGCTGGAGGGTGAGAAGCCCGACGTCTGTGATCTGTGCGGTGCTCTTGCACCTGAGTTCAAGGGGTTCGGCCCGTTCTTCAGCGGAACAGTTAGTGGAAATCTCAAACCGAAAGACATCATCCGGATTCTCGAAGAAGCGGCGGATGAAACCGTAAAAATTGTCTCGGGTGTTGACGAAAAAATGCTAAGTCACAAGCCCGAACCGACAGAGTGGAGTGCGAAAGAAACACTCGCTCACATGCTCGAGACTGACGGACTATTTGTGACTCGAATTGAATTCATACTCAATGGCGACGGTTCTAAAGAGTGGCCAAGCCCTATGCCCCCATGGAAGCTCCATGAAGGGAAGGGCTACAACGAGATGGAGAGCGGAGTGGTGCTAGATAGCTACCTGGCAAACAGGCGGCGCAGTCTGGAGATATTACGTTCGCTATCAGAAGTGGATTGGGCGAAGCAGGTCGGCAGTCAATCGCTGCTTGCTCTGGGGACTTGGGCATCAACCCATGACCGAGGTCACATGGAACAACTCAGGCGTGCCTGCGGACATGGATGAGCGTGGGGAACGACCATATAGTCATCAGCCCCCGTAGCTCAGTTGGATAGAGCACCGGCCTCCGAAGCCGTGCCACTCATCAGGGAATGTAAACACTTTTGTGTGTATTGCGGGTCAGTTGCAGCCAAGAATGATTACAAGACCCTGTTGTCCCTGCACGCTACCAGCATCGAGCCAAAGTTAAATGTTGAGATTATTCACTTGGCACCAGCGCGTTAGCCATTAATCCGCATCGTTCAAGTGATGTTTCTGGGTCGGAGCCTTGGCACAGCATTACGATATTTCCGAAAATTGAGTAACTAGCAAATTTTGGCCCGATTCCGCTTCGGGCTCCACCGCCTACACCGCCGCCAATGATCGTTCGGCGATCTTTGATGCCCTCTTTAAAAGTAGCGTCATCTTCGCTGAGAATTGCATTTTCACCAGTGCCTTCAATCGCCATTGCAGTTCCCTGATGCACGGCTTCTTGATGAGATTCGTAGACTCTAATCTCGAAGTCGTACGGGTCGCCGCTTCCAATCCTCATAAAGCCATAGCTAGCGTCGGTTGCGCCGGGGAGTTGATCGGTCGAGTAGTTGCGTAGTTCCTTGTAAGGCGTTGTTAGAACGTCCTTCAATGTAAAAATCTGACCAGGATCACTGATCTGTGGAAATAACTCGTCTTCGCTTTGGCCTGATCCGCAGCCGGTGATGAAGATCGTTGAAAGGATCAATAATGCGATCGATAGAGGCACGTGACGCGCTGAGAGCGTTTTCAAGTTCTTGGAGATCAAGCCGTAGGTACCTCGATTAATATGAGAGACGGGCAGGTGATACCGGTTTTGGGCGAACGGTCAATTAGTAGTTGCGAGTACTGATGATACATCCCGGATTCGATGAAGATCGAGCAGATTATGAATCTCGATAGGTGAGACCAGGAATACGGAAGTCATTTGGCTCGCCGCGTTGGAATGCCTGATAGTCGTGCCAAAGTCAGCCAGATTCTGACTCTTTCGCCTTCGCATCTTTAAACAGCAACCATCCGAGATGCTGACCATCCTGATTCTAAGTCAGTTCCAATCCTTCATCGATGAGCTTCTGGTCGATCGACTGACCATGCACCTGATACGCCGCAAATCTCTCCTGCGTAGTTGAACAGTGTCTTTAGCGTCTGGTGGTGCAGCTTCAAGGCACCGTTGGACAGCGGGTTACCACGGCGACCTTTACGTATGAAAGTGAGGAACTCACCAATGACAGCACGCCTCACCAGTGTGATGTCTGCAATATCTCGTTTCTCACACCAGAGAATGAACGGTTCCAGCTTTTCTTTGTAGTAGCGAATCGTTTCTAAGGACACAAAAGACGCACGTTCAGCCATGAACTCTTTGTAAACAGTGGTTGGATGCTTGGGGCCTCCTGAGACCATTGGAGTGGCCAACCATCTTGCCATTCGGTCTGCCAGATCTTTGCTGACTCCACGCTTCCCATTGAGTACCAGCGATAGCAATGTAGGTGAGACTTTTAGTTGATCTGCTAGCTTGCGAGTTGAGAGTCCTAGTTTGCGTTGTCTGTAAACAGTTTGATCGAGCATGTAAACACTCCGGGGGGTTACAAAGTGTTTACATCGACCCTATTTCAGTCACTGAGTTGTTGGCCGAACTACTAGACTTGAACTACCATCTAGTAACTAGCCCCCGTAGCTCAGTTGGATAGAGTACCGGCCTCCGAAGCCGTGCCCCTAAATCCAGCTCAGCCAGAAACACGGGAATCTGTCGCGAGGTTCGTTCTTGATACTCGGCGTATGGGGGGTACGCCTCAACAGCGATGTCCCAGAGGCGTTTTTTTTCGGTGGCGTCGGAGACTTCTCGAACTTTCATCGAGTAGACATCGGATTTATCTCGGATTTCAACTGCAGGGCCCGTCACAAGGTTGTAGTACCAACTCGGGTTGTTGGGCGCCCCACCTTGCGATGCGACCAGTATGTAGCTCGAACCGTCGACTGCACGCATGAGAGGTGTCTTGCGAATCGCACCGGTCTTGCGTCCCCGGTGAGTGACAATGATGACGGGAAGTCCGGATTCTTTCAAAGTCGCGCCTTCGGCGCCGTTGCTGCCTTCGTACAGATCAACCTGATCCCGAACCCATTTTGCTTTGCTTGGTATGTATTCTTCCATCTTGTTGTTCCTGTAGTGCGTTCGCGCCCGGCATCGTATGTAGCTGCGACCATTTTGCGACAACCCTACAGTCGAATAGGCGAGATTGCTGAACTATCTACGAACAGACCCTCCCGAGTAAGCGCCACTGTTGATCGGTGCAGGTAAACGTCGATTCGCCGGTGAGTCTACAATCTCTTTCAACGCTTATCTTTCTTCGCGTAATGTTTATTTTGCCAACGACCGAAACGAAACCGACTAATAGATGTCCATTCACAGTAGAGTCCAATCGATCCCGACAATCCCGCTGGGTAAGATCGACTTCCCTCGCCTTACGATGGGAATTCATCCGTATGACGGGGTTTCGTATCAAGACGAAAAACGAGATGCGGAAAATCTAAAGCTGTTTGGCGAGGTAAATCCGGTTGCTGATGTGATTGGCCACGCGGTGCAGAATTTCGGCTTCACAGTGGCGCAGGTCGACCACATGAACCCAGAGCTAAACCGGCTGCATTTGCAAGCGATTTGGGAGACAGAACGTCGGCTCAAAACCGATATCGGCCTGCTTGCTTACATCTTGATACCGATAACTTTGGACGGAGAAATCGTCTCCTACTCCGAACGAGCGCACTCGACTTTATTTGGTTACGATCTCGCAGCTGTCGGCGAGGAAGCCTATCTGGAGCAGGTATCGAAAGACGAAATACTGAAGTACACAATTGGCGGATCATTCGACAACCTGGTGACCCCGAAAACAGTCGAACCGTACACCCAGGCCGACGCCGAGAAATTCGTTATCGACTATGCAGTGCTGGAGCAATATCTGGGATTCTTCGCCGGTTGCAAGATATTCGTCGCCGATCCTGGGGCGGAAATCGATCTGCTTGCGGCGGTTGGGCGGTTCGATCTGATTCAGGAATATCTCGACTTCCTACGGAGCCGATTCGACACCGTAATTTCCAGCGTTCACCACGGCGGCATTACGATTCCGCTGATCGAAGAACACAACATCGAATTCGATGGCTACATCGTGCCAGTAAATGACCTCGGCATGTACATGTTCCCTACTAAGGACCGAGTAGTCGACGCCGTTCGAAAAACCAACAAACTGGTCATCGCCATCAAACCAATGGCAGGCGGGCGTTATCTGGGCGAAAAGGCGTTTGAGTATGTTTTCAACGATGTGGGAGTCGAATCGGTGATGTTCGGGATGGGCACCATCGAGCAGGTAACTGAAACCGCAACAGCGGCACGATCCGTACTCGGACTATCGAGCTAACAGCACACCCTCATTTCCCGAGCCCCGATTTCCATCGGGGTAAACTGCGTCATCGGAGCCGAGATATCTGGTGGGGTAGTGAGCACGTGAGCGTCGGAATCAGCATGGTGCCAGCATCGCTCAGTGCTGCATCTGGATATTATTGCCCGGCGTATTAGAATGCATCTGAACAAGAATCCAACTCTCCAATAACAGGGCTGCCATGAACTTCTTCCGAACAAAACCCACCGGCGTGATTGCTGCCGAAGACGCCTTGCCGGGTCGCGATAATCCAATCCAGATCACCGGCAAGCACTTCGTGAATGGCACATCGATGATTCCGCCGTTCCCCCATCACATGGAAACGATCATCATTGGCATGGGCTGCTTCTGGGGCGCCGAACGGTTCTTCTGGGAATTGGACGGCGTGTACACCACGGCTGCGGGATACAGCGGTGGAACGACCCCGAACCCAACCTACGGCGAAACCTGCACTTCACGAACAGGCCACACCGAAGCGGTGTTGGTGGTGTTCGATCCTGCCAAGGTCGAGCTGGAAACGCTGTTTAAGGTGTTTTGGGAGAACCACGATCCGACCCAGTACATGGGTCAGGGCAACGATATGGGAAGCCAGTACCGCACAGCAATCTACGGAACTACGGAAGCTCAAATCGAAGCGGCCAAAGCCAGTCTCGCCAGTTATCAAGAAAAGCTGTCAGCTACAGGTTTCGGTGAAATCACAACTGAAATCGCCCCTGCCAGCGACTTCTACTATGCAGAAGAAGAACACCAGCAATACTTAGCGAAGAACCCGAATGGCTACTGTAATCATGGCTTCTGCCAGGTGGCGTACAGCTAGGGATGCTTGCGCTAATCGTTGATTGAACATTCTGCCTAATTAGCACCCGCAGAACTCATCGAATCTTGCAGTTATCAACAGGTCAGTTACGAAGCGCACACTGGGAATCCACCCGAGTCGGATTGCACTCAACCACCGATAGGGTGGTGGTATGGACACCCAACGTTACCCATATCTTGATGGTGAAATCGTACTCTCGAACCGAACAAGTCGAGGCTACGTTCAACTTCATGTATTCCCAGCCTTAAAAGGATCTGGCGAATTTAGTTTTGGGTTACAAATACGGGTAAAAGGTGAATTTTCTTCAGATGAATATCAACTGGAGCTTACGAAAAACACCGGAATTAGTATCGCTAAAGCCAAATTTTTTCTTCGAACTTTCCGAAAAGGATCTGTCTATACAGTCGATCTCGACGATGAATTCGAAGATCCGTACGATTCTGGGTTAGACTCCGAACAAGTCGTCCAAAAAATCGGGAACGCACTCGCCCGGCTCTACAGCTCTGGAACAGTTGCCCAACTCGAAATAGCTGGCATCGCTCACGAGCTAGGAGTCGATCCTTCGCTTGTTTGGTCGGCGATCTCGAGAATGCGCAGTGCAGGAACTCTCGAAGTGGCCTCGGGCGGCCGTGGGGTCATGTTGACGCCACTTGGCGCCATAACATTTGATGCAAAATCAGCCGGTCTCGATACAGCCATACAATCCGTGACAGCAAGCATCGCCGGTCGCCTAAATTCCCTCAAATCCGGACTTGGGCGTGAACTATCATCTCTGCAAAACGTCGCATCTCGAATAGAACTTTCTGAAATCGGGCTCAACGGGTACGGCCATCAGGTTCGAACGTACTTCACCGAGATCACCGACATTATTTACGACGCTACGGGATTCAGTGACGAATCTTCTTCCGATACAACGGATGAAAAGATTTTTGCGATAGCGAAACTCTCGGGTTCAGAGACCAAAACAGGTCGCATCGTCGCTCTTTCAAGGTCTCTCGATAAAACAGCATTTGGGTTCAACGAATCTGTGCTGAGTTCAACAACAAAGCGATCCGTTGAAATAAATTTGCTGATGGTCTACGTGGTTCTCGTGCTTAGCGAACTGCTCGACGCCGCCAATATATAACGAACCGCATTCGGCGATCTCAGTTGAGTTCTTTTTGAGAGAACGGATCTATGTCGTCCGATCGTCCTCAGGATTCAGAACCGTCGAAAACTAGTACAGATTCTCGACCTTCGATTCGTCGATCGAGCGCTGAACTTCCTCAGCGGTCTGATCGAGATTCGCATGGTCGACGAGAATGCTGCCGTAGTTAGGCACACCTTCAACACCATCGTGTTCCCATAAACCCGACCGGATGATGCACTTCGCACAGTGGAACAGAGCTTTTTCGACGTCGATCACCGTCGCAAACGTAGGCACGCTGCCTTTATGTGCCATCGACTCAAGCAGTGCCTTATCACGAACGATTCGGGCAGTTCCGCTCACCCGGAGCGTTTCCTGATATCCGGGTGTGAGAAAAATTAGACCGACCTTTGGATTTTCGAGAATATTCGAAAAGGTGTCGCCCCGACGATTCCCCTTACGATCTGGGATTACCAGCGTCTTCTCATCGAGAACTTTGACGAAGCCGGCCGGGTCGCCTTTAGGCGAAACATCCATATTTCCGTTGGCATCAGCCGAAGAAATGATCAAAAACGGCGAATGCGCTATCAACGCCGCACAATGCTCATCAATGTGATCGATCACCTTATCGGCAGCACGCTGGGTCGGAGTCCCGAGTATCTCTCTCAGTTCTGTTTCCGAAGTAATCGTCTGTTCAAATTCACGGGTGGACAACTGAGACTCCTCGAGACGGTGTAATAAAAAAGGACACCGTTGTGCACCGTATTTTACGCCAGCCAAAATCAGGGTGACGCCAAGTCATTGCGTGCGCGATTCAGGTGCTCGTCGACAGTACTGCCTTAGAGCAACAGCGACTTATTCGTCGGCACCGTCTTCAGCCTTAGTCTCGGACCTCAGGCCGCTTCCGCCTCTGAATGCCGGAATCAGTAACACCGGTGCGACAACCGTTGTAACCACCGTCATAACGATCGCTACGCCGAAGATGTCTTTGCCGATCACGCCTGACGTCAGGCCGATACCAGCGATGATCAGTGCAACCTCACCACGAGGTAGCATGCCCAGTGCGATTCGTGTTGCACCAACCCGGTTGAAGCCCACAAACAACGCAGGCACTCCCGCACCAACCAGCTTGCTGACCACAGCGAACACAGTTAGCACTACGGCGAAAATGATCGCAGAAGTAAGCGAAGTATCGCCTGCTCCAAAAGCAGTGAAATCAACCTGCATGCCAATGACCACAAAGAAGATCGGAACAAGGAAATTGTTTACCGACCGCATCTGTCCTTCAACCTGATGCTTCAACTCGGTGCCCGAAAGCGCCAGCCCCATGGTGTAAGCACCGATGATCATGGCGAGTCCGAAATAAATCTCAGCCACTGCCGATGCGATAAACGCCAACGCCAAAGCCAGCACCAACGCTCCACCAGCGCTCTTGAACCAGAGCACCACCTTGGAGATTTTGTTCGCAACGAGCGATCCGAGAACGAGAAGTCCAAGCCAGAATCCGACTGCTTTCAAGAAGATGAGTCCGATAGACCCGGCAGTCACTTCGCCCTCTTCGGATATACCAACAACGATCGCCAGAATGATGATCCCAAGCACATCGTCAACAACCGCTCCAGCGAGAATCGTCACGCCCTCTGGAGAGTCAAGCCTGCGAATATCAGCAAGCACCCGGGCTGTGATCCCCACCGATGTAGCGGTCATGATCGCACCGACAAACAGTGCGGGAATCATCGCCTCAATCGAATCCATGCTGGCGAATCCCAGCAGCACGGTCGCACCGAATCCCATAAGGAACGGCAAAATCACTCCACCAGCCGCCACGGCCGTTGCCGGCCGCACATATTTCATGAACTGTTCACTGTTGGTTTCAAGCCCAGCCTCGAACAGCAACACAACAGCAGCCAACTGAGCAATGAAGAACAGCTGGGGCTCTACGGGCAATCCACCGCCATCGTGGGGCAGTTCAAAGATCGCTCCGCCACCGAACCAGTGGATTCCGCCAAGCAGAAACGGTGAGATGAGAATTCCAGCGCCAAGTTCACCAAGAACTGGCGGGATTTTCAGATAGCGTTCGGATATTTCTCCGCCGACTTTTGCGGCGACGAGGATGACGGACAGCAGGAGGATGAGTTCGGCTACTACTGCCAGCGGACTATCGTGCAATTTAGATTCTCGGGGCCAGTGGCCCATTTACTGGAATAAAGAGGGCGGGCTAGGCTCGGTTTTGAAATTCGCGAACTTTATTAATCGTTTGATCCGTTGCCAGTGTACGACTATAACAAGCACTAGCCTATTCATGCCCCACAATTCGCCAGATGTAGGTGCTGCTAAACCTAAATCGCCGCCAGCACCTTTTCGGGTCGCCAGCCAAGTTTTTCAGGTTCAAATATCAATATCGCAAGCAGATCGCCCTCAGGCGTGTAAGCCCGAACCCGATCGCCCGATTCGTAATCGCCGGGCTTACCAACATCATCAACCGACAACTGCCGGCCGTGCTTCACCATTTCGACGAACATCGGCGTGAGCTTCGTCTCGCCTAAATGCTGCAATGTGGTGTCTATAGGCATCGCAACCGTGCGCCAGTCGCCATTTTCGGCAGCTTCAATAACCTGCTCGATCGTCACGGTATCTTCCAACTTGAACACACCGGCGTGCGTTCGTACAAGACCCGTGAGATGTGCGTGCGTTCCAAGCTTTGCGCCTATGTCGTGAACAAGGGTCCGTGCGTAAAAGCCGTGGCCACATTCGACTTGAAGAATCACCTCAGGTGCGTTGAATTCCACCAGCTCTAGGCTCATCACCTCAACGGGACGCGCCGGACGTTCCACTTCAATGCCTTTGCGGGCGAGTTCGTAGAGTCGTTGGCCATTATGGTGCAGTGCCGAAAACATTGGAGGCACCTGCCCAAACTTACCTTTGAACGAATCAAGTGATTCGACGACATCTTCACGAGTTACGCCCGACCATTCGGCCTCGGCGGTCTTCTCGCCAGTCGAGTCGTAGGTGTTGGTCGAAGATCCAAGCTCCGTCGTGATGCGGTACGACTTCGTGCCAAGCAGCACCGTGTCGGCGAATCGAGTCGCGCCACCGACGCAGATCGGCAAAACACCTGTTGCAAGTGGATCGAGCGTCCCACCGTGGCCGATTTTCTTCGACCGCGTAACACCCTTCAGCTTGCGAACGACATCGGTCGACGTCCAACCCTCAGGCTTATTGATATTGAGATATCCCCCAGCACCAAACCCAGCCCGAATCGTGCCTTCAAGAAAACTAGGCTCGCCTGTCAACTGCCGTCTCTGTCGACATAGCGGCGGCTGTCCTCGCCCATCACCTTGTCGATCAGCGACTCCATATCGGCGCCAGTCTGCATCGTGGTATCGGCGTAGAACGAAAGTCTCGGCATCTTGCGGATAACGATTCGCTGCGAGATCTCCATACGAAGGCGGGTAGCTGCTGAACGCAGAGCCTCCAGTGTGTCTTCGCGCTCCTCATCGGTACCAAGAACACTCACGTGCACTTTGGCCATCGACAGGTCGCGGTTTACATCAACGCTGGTCACCGACGTCATCGGTGACAGCCGAGGATCGCTCAATCCTTCGATGAGCGTTCCTAGCTCGCGCTGAATAGTGTGATTAACGCGTCCACCACGTCGTTCATCCAATGCTTACGTAACTCCTGTCGCCCTTAGCCGAGATGCGAATTGCGCCCCGTCTGTTCAGCGACTCTTCAGAATCCCAACGCCTATCGCCGGGTAATCTGAATCTCGTAGCCCTCTAGAGTGTCGCCTTCTTCATATTCATGGAAGCCATCGATCTTTACACCACCCTCGAAGTTGTTCGCCAATTCACGAACAGATTCTTTGAGGTGACGCATAGAAGTGATAGCACCATCGAAGACTTCTTCTCCACGGCGGATGACACGCATGCGACCTGATCGCTTGAGCATGCCATCGGTTACGCGGATACCAGCAATCTGTTCCCGCTTACCGTGGCTGAACACTTCGAGGATGTTTGCGTGACCGGTAACAATAACCTTGCGTTCCGGCTCGAGCAGTCCTCGTGCAGCGTCTTCAACTTCGTCAATCAGGTTGTAGATGATGTCGTACAACCGAATCGCAATGCCTTCTGCTGCAGCCTGCTTACGAGCACCGGGTTCAACCGTTGTCTCGAAACCCATGACCATGGCGTCTGAGGCAGATGCAAGAAGAATGTCTGATTCGTTGATAGCACCAGATGAGGCACTCAACACACGAACCTGAACCTCGTCGTTAGAAACCTGCTCAACTGCACGCTGTACAGCATCGATAGAACCATGACTTCCGGTCTTGACGACAATAAGAAGTTCCTTGGCACCCGACTGCTGAACACGTCGCATAACTTCAGCCATCGTGGTTGCAGCGCGGGTGTCTCTTCGTTTGGCGGCAAGACGTTCCCGAGTAGTTACAAGATCGCGACCCTTACGGTCGGTTGCTACAACATCGAACTGGTCACCAGCGGCAGGGATGCCATTCAGACCAAGCACCTCGATGGGTGTTGAAGGTCCCGCTTCCTTAACAATTTCACCAAATCCGTCGACCATCGATTTCACACGGCCTCGGAACATGCCGGCAACAACGTTGTCACCATTCCGCACCGTGCCAGAACGAATCAGCACAGATGCCACGGCACCTCGTGATCGATCCATGTGGGATTCGATAACTACGCCAATACCAGGTCGGTCGGGGTTCGCTTTTAGTTCCTGAATTTCAGCAACGAGAAGAAGCGATTCAAGCAGATCGTCAATGCCATCGCCCTTCAAGGCCGAGACTGGAACTGCAACGGTGTCTCCACCGTAAGATTCAACGATAATTTCATGCTCGGCCAACTGAGCGTTCACACGATCGAGATCGGCGCCGGGGGCGTCCACCTTGTTGATGGCGATGATGATCGGAACGCTCGCTGCCTTTGCGTGATCGATAGCCTCAAGCGTTTGGGGCATGATTCCGTCATCGGCAGCAACCACAAGCACTGCGATATCGGTTGCCTGCGCACCGCTGGCTCGCATCTGAGTAAATGCTGCGTGGCCCGGAGTGTCGATAAATGTCAGGCGCTGATCATCTTTGATGACCTGATAGGCACCGATGCTCTGTGTAATACCACCGGCTTCGGAATCGACTACTTTTTCGCCACGAATCGAGTCGAGAAGCGTCGTCTTACCGTGGTCAACGTGTCCAAGAACGGTAATAACTGGAGGACGGGTTACAGAGTTTTCCTCTGTCAGATCGTCGTCGACTCCAACCTTTACGGCAGCACTGCTCTCTTCACGATCCTTTGGCTTGAGCACGCCAATTTCGAACGATGCAGCAACTTTAGCCGCCACGTCGAATTCAACAGTTTCGTTCACGGTTGCCATCACACCAAGGCGCATAAGAGCCTTGATCGTGTCGACGTTCGTCATTTCAAGGATTTCAGCCAATTCGCCAACGGTTGCCTGCGGCGGAAGTTCGACGGGAGACTTTGGAGTCGTATCTTCAACTACGACACGCGTTGCACCAGGACCGCCTGGACCCTCAGATTTGCGACCACGTTTTCTTCCCCGGCCTCGAAAGTTCCCTTGTCCGCGACGTTGTGCCATGTACTAGCTAGTTCCCTTACTGTTTCAACCGCTCGTTAGTCTGAAGCTCAATTGCTTCTGTGAGCAGATTCACCATCGAATCATCAATTTGCGTTTTTAGCGCGTTCCTAAGTCTACCTCTATCAATGCTTCCACTTCGGCGATTGTCGCCCCTGTGATCGGCATCTGCACAAACATACGCACCCCGACCGTTCATTCGCCCGGTCCTATCAAATACAACCTGCCCCTCAGGCGTTCTAACAACCCTCAGGAGTTCAGCTCGCTGGCGTCGCTCTCGACAAACCACGCAGGTTCGGGTTTGGATGCGCCCTTTTTGTTGGCTCATCTGGTCTTCCCCTGCGGAGTCATGAGTTCGAGAATCTAACGGCGACGACGGTTTCGAGCACTACTGCCGCCTCTTCGACCGCCACGGCGACCAGCGTCAGTCTCTCGGAATCCTGCAATGTCCTCGGCGAATCGAATTCCACCGGGGGCACTGCCTGTTTCCTTCTTAGCTCCGGAATCGACAACCCACAGATCGTCAGACGAAACATCGAGTGTCTCTGCTGCTGCAAGTTCTGCTTTCTTACGCTCTTCTTCCTCGCGCTCAAGAGCGGCGAGTTCTTCTTCAAGCGCAAGAAGTTCGGCATCCACATCGGCGCTGGAATCTTCTTTTTCCTCAACAACCGGCGCTGCTTCAGGAACCGCTGCTTTGACTTCGGCCGCAGGAGCTTCTGCAGTTTCAGTTTTAGCTGTGGCTGCTTCTACCTCAGCTGCAGGTTTTGCAGTTTCGGCACCAGAATCAGTTTCCACAGTTGCGGCGTCTGGAGCGGCCTCTGCGACAGCAGTTGCTTCTGCAACAACGGCCTCAACAACTTCAGGTTCGGGTTTTGCTTCCTCAACAACCTGAGTCGTGCCTTGAATATCAATTCGCCAGTTAGTCAACTTTGCAGCAAGACGTGCGTTCTGACCTTCACGACCAATTGCCAGCGAAAGCTGACGGTCGGGAACAAGAACGGTGGCCGATTCCTCTTCCTCGTTGAGGTCGACACGGTCGGCCACAGCAGGACTGAGGGAGTTTGAAATGAACTTGACTGGGTCTTCATCCCATTCGATAACGTCGATCTTCTCGCCCAAAAGCTCGTTTACGACGTTCTGAATGCGAATTCCACGCAAACCAACACAGGCACCGACAGCGTCGACACCTTCCTGGTTCGAGTGAACGGCGACTTTAGATCGTGCACCAGGTTCTCGTGCGATTGCCTTGATTTCGATCACGCCGCTAAAGATTTCCGGAACTTCCACTTCGAATAGTCGACGAAGAAGATCGGGGTGAGTTCGTGAAACGACAATCTCGGGGCCGCGAATCGTTCGGCCAACCTGAACAACGAAGAACTTGAGTTGTTGTCCGGGGCGGTAGCGTTCGAACGGCGATTGTTCTGCCGGCGGCATTACTCCTTCGGCTTTACCGAGGTCCACGGCTACCCAACGTGATTCAACACGCTGAATTGTGGCGGTAAGAACTTCACCCTCTTTATCGATGAACTCTTCAAATACGATGTCGCGCTCGGCCTCACGGAGTCGTTGCATAACGACCTGCTTGGCGGTTTGAGCGGCGATACGACCGGGGTTGTATTCGAGCTGGCCCGTTTCGATGATGTCTCCAACAACTGCGCCTTCTTGCAATTCTTGGGCGTCGTCGGCCGTCAGTTCCATCAGAGGATCTTCAACCTCTTCAACAACGTGTCGTACCGTGCGAACTATCACATCGCCATCACTGGGATCCATCTCTACAATCACATCCTGTCCTTCAGCAGCAGGATCGCGCTTGTATGCAGCCGCGAGAGCAGCCTCCACAGCCTTCACTACGATCGGCTGAGGTAGGTTTCGCTCTGCAGCGAGTTGTGTAACTGCTAGTCGCAGATCACTCTTCAACCCATTCCTCCGGTTCACATTACTATCGGACACAAAAAAAGCGGGCGTTGCCCACTTCTCAATGTCAAGCTCTTGAAACACCTGAGCCTTACTTGGTTAACCTTACCACGCTTACGCCTCTTTTAACCGCTGCTTCCAGTACGGATATTCATGACAACCGATCCCCAAAACAAACCATTAGTCGTTCTCGTAGATTTCGATGGAACGATCACGAATCAGGATGTCGGCGACCAAGTCGTAATCAAGTTCGCTGAACCGGGTTGGAAAGAAGCGCTCTACAAGCTCCGATCAGGTGAGATGAACGTGAAGGAACTCTGGGCTTACGAAACAACTCTTTTGCGGAAAGATCGCGAAAAAGCTGCTGTAGAACATTCACTGAACACCGCTGAGATTCGTGAAGGATTCGCTGAACTAATTCGCTATTGCAAATCTGAAAATATCCCCGTTGAAGTCTGCTCCAGCGGGATGAGTTTTTACGTCGATGCGATTCTTGAGAAGCACGGTTTTGGCGATCTACCACGAGCTCGACCCGAAGTCGGCTACGACAAGAACGGCCACGGGGTAATGATCGTGCCAGACGGTCTACGCGACTGCGGTACAACCGTCATGTGCAAGTGCGAGCAGGTGTGGAAATGGCGACGCAAGGGCTACCGTGTGATGTTCGTTGGCGACGGCGTTTCCGACGAGTGTGCCGTGACTCAAGCCGACGTCATACTCGCAACTAGCCGCCTACGAGACGTGTGCGAAGGGAAAGGCATTGCCCATACCCCGTTCGACACGTTTCACGATGTGCTGGAAGTCGTTATCGAATCGATCACAACCTGATGACGCACCCGCTAGTCGCGCCCAACTTGTCGCAATTCGGGCGATCTCGCGTATGCGAATACATATAACGTCACCACCAACGCTGCCGACACGAGAAATGTAAGTTGCGGACCGATCAGTTCTGAAAGTGCGCCACCAAGCATCCATCCGAGTGCAATCGCCTGGCTAATCAGTCCAAACAACGACATCACTCGGCCACGTATGTCGTCACGTGCCGCCAACTGGAACATGGTACGAATTGTGTTCGCCCACCATACCACCGCGGCACGAGCGGCATCGAAATTCCCGCTGCCAATATTGATAGCGCAAGAACCGCAAGCCAGCGCAATTCCGGAGTGCCAACGATGTAAGTGATTCCCAGTTTGAAATCTGCCAGCAGTAATTTTGACTTATCGGCTTTTACCGGATTTTCAGTCCGAATAAACCACAGAAATATAGCGCAAGTCGTAAGTGAGAAAAACACGAAGTAAAACGCCATATCGGCTCCGTGCTTCGCAAGCAGCCACCCGCCAAGGGCAGGCCCTGCGAATCTTGCGATGTTCGTTATCGCAGTGCTCGCAGCGTTTGCGCCAAAGACCAATTGACGCCCAACCACATCCACCACCATCGCCGACCCCGCGGTCATACGCAAAGTCGCCACCACGACGATGTGCCAGAGTTGGATCTTGTGTCCAGGCCTACCAGTATTCCAAGTGTCAGCGATAACGACGCCAGCAGCATAAACGTCCACATCTGAATCGTTCGCCGGTTTATGCGATCGGTAATCGCGCCGCCAAATAGGGCGAGAAAAATTACCGGAATGGCCGGCAAACCCGCAACAAGGCCAACCCACCCGTCGGAATCGGTTAGTTCAAGAACGACCCAGCCGATCACCATCATGCGGGTGTTTAAACCGATAAACCCAAAAAAGTCTGAAGCTACAAGAAACCTGAAATTACGGATTTTCAATGCTTCGAGCGCGAGCAACCTTCGGCTCGGCGGCGCCGTTGTCGCTGCAGCTGCGGAGACGGTTCCGCTGGCATTTTCGGTTGTACTCGAATCGGTTGGCATGTTCGACGTTATCTCGGTGCCCTACTGGCCGATTTTATCGACCTATATGCCGTAACTCGGCAGACCGAAGATGACTCCTATCCAATCAGCCGACTCTGTGAGGCCCCAGATAACCCAGACCAGAGCA